>Ga0078972_1000666_pt1 | contig 140692 bp, 146 predicted proteins | sample YelNatPaOPGAMG01_FD_67568 | JGI IMG/M metagenome (GOLD analysis project Ga0078972, IMG submission 67568) | Hot spring thermophilic microbial communities from Obsidian Pool, Yellowstone National Park, USA - OP-RAMG-01 (SPADES assembly) (version 2) | ecosystem: Environmental > Aquatic > Thermal...
GTCCAAAAAACTCTTTGTTAGCTCGGTATGATTTTCTAGATAAAACTCTTTAGTTCTATTTAGCACTTTTCCTATATCATGAAAAAGCGCTGCAAGAGCAATAGTTTCAAACTCTTTTTTATAGGTATTCAAGTCATTTCACCTCCTCAAAATATACTGTAATTAACATAAAAATTGTTTTATTATTTACTTATTTCACCCCTTTCAAATAAAATTGTGGAGGAATATCAAGATGAAAAGAGCAAAGGCAATGATAATAACGCTGGGAGGAACAGTAGAGCCTGTAATAAAATCTATAAAAAGTCATAAACCAAAGTACATATGCATTATCGCAAGTCAGGATTCTATAAATCAAATTAGTTTCATATCTAAAGAGATAAAAAAACCTATAACAGAAATTAAAAAGTTCATAGTTGACGATCATCAGTCCGTTGAAGAAACGTTTAGCAAAGCAAATGAGGCATATGACTGGGTATCCAAATTTACAGATCCAAATGAAGTAATAGTTGACTTTACACCTGGCACAAAAGCTATGTCTGTAGGTCTTTTTTTGGCTATGTCCGATAAAGGAGTGAGGTTTTGTTACATTGGTGGCAAGAAAAGGACAAAAGAAGGAATAGGCACAGTAGAAAGCGGTCACGAAGAGATAGTAGAAATAAAAAATCCGTTTGAGACTTTCCAACAGGACAAAATTAATCAATTTGTTGAATTCTTCAATTCTCAACTTTTTGCAGCAGCAGATAAAGTTCTCGAAGAGATTATAAAAAACACAAACAAGAAAACTCTTTTCAAAGCAATAAGAGAAGTTAATAAAGGCTATTACTTTTGGGATCTTTTTCACTACAAAGAGGCAATTAAATGCTTTAGACCTACTGTAATTGAAAGAATATGCGAAGAAAAGAGATTTAAAGACTTTTGCAACGCTATTGAAAATAATAGAAAATTTCTTGAGGTTTTGTCTATCAGCACGAAAAAGTTTCAGAATTATTCCCTTGAGCTCTTTGCTGATGTATACGAAAATGCTCAAAGGAGGGCAAGAGCTGGACATTTTGATGATGCAGTATTGAGACTTTATAGACTTATCGAGATGATTGCACAAGAAAGGTTGAAAACAAAATATAATCAGAATAGTTCTAACGTTAACTTTGACAGCCTCAAGATGTCTGAAGAAAATAGGCGCAAATGGAAAGATACGTATGGCGGGAAAAGGGGTCTTGGATTGAACGCAATATACGATCTCCTTTACGACTTGAATGATGAACTCGGAATAACATTTCAAATTAACAGAGAATCTTTCAAAAAAATTCAAGATTACAGAAATCTTTCTTTCCTTGCTCACGGCATAGAACCTTTAGATGAAAGAAAGTTTGGAGAAATAGATGGCTTTATCAAAGAGGTGTTTATATCAGAATTTAAGATTGGCCTGATAGATGAAAGAACCTTATTTCCAAAGATAGACAAAAATATTTTCATAGAGGTTCAATAAGGATTGTGATCGAATATAACAAGTTCCTCTAATACTGGAGAAGAATAAGTTAGACTCTTTGCTTTTCCATGAAGGGCATGAGCGATATACAGGTACATCCATACAGGCGCATTTCCAGTCAAAACTATATCATTTCCATTTCCAGCAATTTCTAAAGCCTTATTTTTGTACAATTCTATTTCATCAACCTTGGCTACATCTTTATAAAGCTTACTAAGGTCTATCTTGATAGTTTGCCTGTTTAACAAATCCTTCACCCCCTTTATATTCTCTTCACAGATAGCGCTCTTAACAAGTGTAATTATCTCTTCAATTTTTTTCTCTATACTCTTCTCATCGAGCAAATTCTCGTTATATCCGCAGTGCGCTACCAAATTTCTTAGGTTAGTTACCTTATCGATTGCTTTAAAAAACTTATTTTCTTCATTTCTGTGACTACTCGCTAAAAAATTGCAGACTTTAAAGATTTTTTCTCTCTTATCTCTATTAATTAATTCGCTCTCGTCTTCAATGAATGCGTTTATCAAAGCTTCTCTTAACAGCAATATAGATTGAGTCAAAAGACCATGCCTAAGACACCATTGAGCCTTAATAATAGCTCTATTGGCATATACAAAATCAGCACATTGTTCATCTAAAGTTACAGATTTATATTCATCTTTTACCTTTTCAAAAATCTTCTCGAAAGGTTTTGCTAAATAATTTGCCTCTTTTACTAGATCAGGTTCATTTTCTAAATTTTTTATTAGCTCAGTTGTATACTTGTCAATATTTATCTCTTGAGCTAAATTTAAAGAAGATGAGATTGACTCGAAATTACCTGCTATTTTTTGTAAAATTTTTGGCTTTAGAGGACTATCGATTTTATATGCTCTTGCATGCACATTTCTAACAAGCTCTTTAGCATCTTTTGGAAATATGCCTGTTTTTACAAAAAAACTAGAAAAATTTATCCAACTTAATATATCCAAAATTTCATTAAGGTTAATTATTGGATGTCTTTCTTTACTCTTGTCATATAAACCGTAATACAGTCCTCCTAATTTAATACCTCTTATATTTTGCAGAAACTCAATTGTCAAAAAAACATAAAAGGGTATAAGTCTATAAGAGTGTGTAATATCAAAAGATATTTTTCCCTTACCCTCAGTACAACCAATTACTATATCCCAGATTTGCCACCTTTCTTCTTCCCTAACTCCTTCTGGAATATCCCTACATTCAACCTCTATGAAAAGATTGCCTGCCTCCCTCAAAAATTCCTCAAGATGCATCTTTTTAGATTCCTTTGTCAGCAAGAGTATAATTTTCTCAATATTGGTAAGCTTTGCTATGGCTATAGGAGCATATTTTGTAGAAAACAAATTGTCTTCATCCCCACTAATAAAATAGTTTGCAACTTTATAATCTCCTGTTCCCAAAAAGCTTATTAACTCATCCCTTTCCAACTCATCCACTCCCTATTAAAGTATTTAACTTTAACTTAAAAGTCTGTAACGTACATTCCGAATCCAAAGCTGGTATTTCTTCCTATTGAAATATCCTTTGCACTATCTATCAGATAAGCTAAATTATTTGGCACATTAGAAAAGGTTATATCGCCAACCAAACCAATATGATTTATAAGCTTCTTTTGCCTGCCTGAAAATCTTTTCAAATTTTCTAAATAAGTATTGTTTTCTAAAATCTTTACTTCAAAAGACTCATTTATGCATTTGATTATAAAACTTGAATCGAATGATGGCTCTCCATAGAAAAATTCCAACAAGGAAATTCTTCTTAAGATATTTCTTATCAAAATATGAAAATGAGGGAGAAGCACTGTTTTACCTTCAAATCTTAAAGACAAAGGAGATAAAAAATCAATTTTTAATTTTTTTAACTTATTGCCTTTTAAAGAAGATATTTTCTCAACGCTTAAAAAAGATGGATCTTTCACAAAGGGATTAATTGTTTTTCGACTTTTATCGAATAACTCGACATCCTCATCTCTCACGCTAATTACTTCAAATTTTGCCCTATTTTTTCCAAGACCAATTTCACCTAATTTAATAAACGTATATACAAAGAAGGGTAGATTTTCAATATAGCTTCCCAATAAAACTAATCCAAAATCAAGAATGTCACCATTATCAAAAGAAGTTTCATGATTCTGAGAAAAAATAATAAAGGGGTGGGGGATATATGGATATTTGGTCATTTTAGTTGTATTTTGTGGCCTTGGGCTATCAAATATCTTTCTATATATACAACTTCCAGTTAAGATACAATCTTTACAATCTATGGCCTTTTGAATGCAGGCAATACTTTTGAAAATGTTTCCAAACCCCCCTCTTAGAGTTATGCCCTTGTACTTTGGCAATGTTGTAGAGTCAAGGAGTTTAAGCTTTATTATAAATTTTTTATATTTTAACATACGATATTTACCCCCTATAAAAAACAATCTTAAAATAAGCTAATTCTAAGTAGGCCATATTCAATTGTCAAGGTTCATTTTATATGTTAATTTAATAATAAATTTCATCTAGAAATTTAGAAGGAAAGATGTTGTATGATTTAAGGTTATGCCTAAAGAAGATAGACAAAAAATATTGAAATTTTTAAAATTGATATTTTTAGAAAAGGGCATGAATTCAAAAGAGAGTCTTATAAAATTTTTTGGCTCTATAGGAAGTCTTGAAAGCACGCTAAGAAAAATAAGAAAAATCAAATTGAAGTCAGAAAACTCACCTTCGATTGGTTTAAAATCAAAACAATATTTATATAACTCTGATTTGGTTCTCGATGAATACTTGGGAATCTTAATTTCTGGTCAGATTAAAAAAACTGAGACAATGCGATATTCAAAGATAATAGAATTTTTAATGAAAGATAATTTATCTATAGATGAAATAACAGATAAATTAAACGATTCTTTGTGTCAGGATAAAAATTCCTACATAGATTCAAGAACGGTAAGAAACTACATCAATGTTTTAATTAATGAGGGCTTTATTGAAAAAACTAAAGACAAAAGATACACACGATACAAACTAAAGAAAGGTTTAGACTCGTTAACAGATAATTTATTAATAAAATTATATCTTTTTGTTGATTTTTTCTCTAATGCAGGACTTTTAGTAACTAGAAGCCTGATAATAAGATATCTCTTAGAAAAAAGTCTTGATAGTGTTAAAATCAAAAGAATTAAAAATATCATTTGCTATAAACATTCAAAGCCTATAAGAGTGCTTGATGAACTAAATATACTTTATATCTTAAGCTTATTAGAAAACAAAAAAAACTTTTTACTTGAGCTAACTCTTTTACCAAAACACAAGGATAAAGCTTTAAAAAAAATAAAAGTTATACCTCAACTTTTTCTATTTGATTATCATCTCGCAAGATGGTATCTAATAACTGAGGGTACTACTAAAAGAATATTGGTTGATAGAATTCTTGAATTAAAAAAAATTACAAAAGAATTTGATATTTTAATTAATAGTATTGAAAGCAGATTGAACAAGCTCAAAAAATCCTGGTTAGTAGAAGAGGATGCAAAAGAAAAAGAGATAGTAATAGAGTTTTATTTTGACAGCAGCACAAGTTCGAAAAATTTTATACTAAATAGAGTAAAGAAAGAAGCTAAAAACGCTAAAATTGAAATTATAGATAAAAATAGCTTTATTCTTAAAATGATAACAAGGGATATTAACGAAATAAAGCCATGGGTAAGAAGCTTTGGCTCAAGTGCTCAAGTGTTAGAACCACGTTCTTTAAGGGATAGCTTAATTGAAGAATTTACTGACTTAGAGACTATTTATGAATCTGTTATAAGTGAGACCAATAATGATATCTAAAATATATAACTTGGAGATACTAAATAAGATAAAGGAACTTACAAATAAAAATTTCTGCATCTTAAGCAATAAAGAGATGAGTTGGCTAAAATATTTAATTAATACCGATGAATCAAAATTTTTCTTTAGCGCTAAAGATAAAAATGAATTAGAATCTTTTTTAATTGATACAAAGGCATATAATCTCCAAAAGATAATAATAAAGAATAAACCAGAGAGAAATGAAAGCTCCTGGACTCTTTTAATGCCTTTATTCGAAGCCATTCTTGAGGAAAAGGATCTAATTTTAAGTTTTCGAATTTCTGATTCTGAACAATTTAAAGCCTTATGTTTTCCTTATAAGTTAGAATTTGAGTTCTACAAGGATGAGTGGTATCTCTTATGGCTAAATTTAAGTGAGAATAGAAAAAAGATGAAAACACCATTTTCTAACATACTTTCATTTAAAACGGTAAAGAGAAAACAAGATCTCTATAAAGAGGCAGAAAGAATTTTCCTTGAAGAGCATCTCTTTGCAAAATTTAGCGTTGATAAAAATTATCTTGATGATCTAAAGAGGATTCTCTTAACTCTTATAGATTTTAATCCGATTCTTGATAAAGAGGATCAAGATAAAATAATTTTCAAAATAGAATACAATCCCTCCGAGGAGGGCTATTTACTACAAAAATTTAGACAGCTTGGCAAAAGGGCAATATTACTTAAGCCAAAGTTTTTAGTTGAAAGGATGTTATACAGCTATAAAAAGGCATTAGAGCGATATTCATAGCAACACGAGCATCTTGCTCGTGCAGTATAGTATCGCGAGCATCCTTGCTCGTGGACAGTTTTTTGCTCTATATAAAAATTATGGAAGCAAATTAGCTATTGCGTGAGCTAACTGCTGCTTTAATATAGGCTCTACATCATCAAACTTTATATTTGTACCAGAAGCCTCAGACACTACTCTATCCCTATATATAGCCCAATCCTTAATAGTAGAGTTGCTAGAGGTCTCTGTAGTAGCCGTGCCTTGAGTTGCGTTAGTAGTAGTTTCCGTCTGAGTACCAGGCTGCCTTTGTTCAACTTGCACATCTACAACCATCATATACTTATCAGAATTAATAGAATTACCAATAGCAGCGCCAGCTAGAGCGCCAATTACTCCTCCAGCAATAGTTCCCGTATACTTGTCACTTGGATTAAATGCTGAACCTATCAGAGCGCCACCAAATCCACCAGCTAGAGCACCTTCCATTGTATAATCTTTTGTCTCTTTACCAATATAAAGAACATTGGACATTAGCATAAAGTTGGCATCATCAGGATTATCCGTTATTTTATAACCCTCGTTTGTCAATTCAGCAACTAGCTCCTTTTTAAAATCCATACCCGTAGCAGTAGATGTGTTTTTTACGCTAACATATACGATCTTCTTATCTGGTGAAACTGGCTGTAGGAATATACTTGAGCTCATCTTAGTACTAAGCGCTATCTTACCTGAACTCAAGCCGCTCGAATCTGCATTTGCTACTCCTGCAAAACCAAACGCTACAATTAACATCAAAAACAGCAAAAAGCTAAATTTCTTAATAAAACATCCCATCGCTTCCTCCAAATTTTTGACTTAATAAATCCACATATAACTCCCCAATTTTAATTATACAATGCAGATGTTAAGCGTCAATTAAAAAGGAACAAAATCTTAAGCATCCCATCATTTCATCCTCCATAATAAGATTTTTGCTTATATGCCTAATATGAAGTATATAATACAAATAGGGGTAACACAACAATATATAATATATCTTTTAAAAGTAAACTTTGGTTTATAATATAAATAACCAAAACGATTTTAAGCAGGAGAATAAATTGGAAAAACCCTGTACAGATGAAATTAATATAAATGACAATCACTTAGAATTAACACCTAGTTTAGAAAATTATCTTAGAACTATATACGATATAAATCAATCAAAGGGAATTGCAAGAGTAAGAGATCTTGCAAAACAGCTCAAAGTAAAGACTCCTTCAGTGGTATCTGCGATTGAATCCTTAAAAAATAAAAATCTAGTTACTCAGGAAAAATACGGCCACATAGAACTAACCAGCAAGGGCAAAATACTTGCAGAAAATCTATCAAGAAGAAAAAATACAATAGTAAACTTTTTAGTTAGAATCTTAAAAATTGAAGAAAACTTGGCTCAAAAGGATGCCTGCCTCTTGGAACATGATTTTAGTCCAAACACCTTTAGAAGAATGGAAAGGATGATCTCCTTTATAGAGATGCTTGAAGAAAAACATCCCGAAATTTTTGAAGAATTTAAAAAATTTATATTTGACTCCAATGAGAGAGTTGGTATGAGCAAGACAAAAAATCTTTATGAATTAAAGGACGGCGAAGAGGCCTTAATAGTTCACATTAACCTTGACGAAATTAACAAGGAAAAACTAGCAATACTCAATTTAAAAAAGGGTTCAAAAATAAAAAGGGTTCACTCCTATCAAGATATTGTCAATTTTCAGATCGATAACAACTTCATCGCTCTATCTCTAAATGAGTGCAAAAATATATTCTGTAAACCGCTCTAGATAATAAAAATAATAAAAAAGCCGCAAGAATTAAAATTCATTCTTGCGGCTAAGAAAATATTTATTTATCAGTGAATAAATATCGATGGTAGTGTGCCCAATACTATTACGAGTATAGAAAGACTAAGCACCAAGCCCTTAGTAAAATCGCTTGAGATAACCTCTGTCTCTACAGTTGGCTCCTTCATATACATATTCATCACAATCCTTAAATAATAAAATGCACTAGTTATAGTCATCAGAACTGCAACAATTACCAATGAAGTAAGGCCACCATTTACAGCTGCCAAAAATAACTGAAATTTCGCAATAAATCCAACAGTTGGCGGTATTCCTGCAAGAGAAAACATAAATATCATCATTATTCCAGCAAGATATGGGTATCTTTTTGCAAGACCATTATATGTATCCATATCATCGCCATTTTTCAACATGAACACAACGCCAAAGGCTCCAAGGTTCATTATTGCATAGGCAATAAGATAGGTTAAGATTGCGTTTAAACCATCAGAAGTGCCTACTATTATCCCGAGAAGCATATATCCCACATGAGAAACTGACGAAAATGCAAGCAATCTCTTAACGCTCTTTTGTGAAAGGGCTAAGAGGTTACCTCCAACCATGGTTAGTATTGAAAGAACTATCAGAGCCGTTTTTGGTTCAACCCAAATAGGAACTAGGCTGCCTACAAAAAAGTTTCCAAATGCCAAAAGCAGTGCTGTTTTCGGAGCGGTGGCAAGAAAAGCAGTTATTGGTGTTGGAGCTCCCTGATAGGTGTCAGGAGTCCAAGCGTGAAACGGTATGACTGATGTTTTAAAGCTAAAGGTTATAATTACAGCTATTATTCCTGCAATAAGCATGGGATCGGCCAAAACTCTTGTAACAGACATAGACCTTGCTATTTCGTAAAAGTTCGTAGTTCCAGTTGCACCGTAAATTAGCGCTATGCCATATAGTAAAATCGCAGTTGCTACAGTTCCCATTAGATAGTATTTAAGGCCTGCTTCACTTGAAAGTGGGCTTCTTTTATAAAAAGAACAAAGTATATAAAGCGATAAAGATAGGGTTTCAAGTCCCAAATATAACACTATTAGATCTCTTGCACCCAACATAAAGAGCATACCTACCACAGAGGTCAATATAAGAGTTAGAAATTCTCCATAACTGCTATCAGGTATTTCAAGGTCATCTACTGAAATCAATATTACGTAAATAGCTATTAGGATAATAATCCAACTACCTAAAACGCCAAATGGTTCAACCGAAAATGATGAGTTAAAACCACTTCCGTGAAGCGAATATTTCCATACTCCTGTTATTAAGAGTCCCAATATTGCAAGGATAGAAAAGGTTTTTCTATTTCTAATAAAAAGAGCAGACAGAAAGATAAAAATTGAACACGCAATCAAAAAGAGTTCTGGAGCAATAATTTTAAATGTCATCATCTTATCCACCCCACTAAGGGTAAAGTATGAGCCAATAGCGTAGAATTAAATTTAGTTGCAATCAAATTCGATACCGAGGCCTGCATATATGATGTGAAAACGCCGGGCTGAAAACCTATATAAAGAACCAATAAAAGTAGCGGAATTAAAGTAAGGATCTCCCTTGGCCCCAAATCATATATGAGGTTCTTAATCTTTTCATTCAAGTTGCCATATGCAACTCTGTAATAAAGCCAAATCATGTATGTAGTCCCAAGAATAATTCCTAAAACAGCAAATGCACCTAGTGGTATAAATCTCAAAAATGCTCCACACAAAATCAAAAATTCGCCCATAAAGGAATTAGTTCCTGGAAGGCCTATAGCGGCAAGGGTAAAAAACGTATAAAACAAAATAAATATAGGTAAAGCAGGCTTTAGACCGCCATAATCTGAAATCTGCCTGGTATGGGTTCTTTCGTATATCATGCCAACCAGGCAAAATAGCGCTCCAGTAACAATGCCGTGATTTATCATCTGTAAAATTCCACCCAACATGCCTATCTGAGTAAGGGTAAAGAGTCCAAGAGTTACAAAACCCATATGGGAAACAGACGAATATGCAATAAGTCTTTTTAGATCAGTTTGCTTTAAGGTTACAAATGCGCCGTATACAATAGCAACCAACGAAAGAACTTGAAGAAGGCTCAAAAACATCATAGTGGCTTCTGGGAAAAATGGCATAGAAAACCTTAAGAAACCATAAGCTCCCAATTTTAACAATACCCCTGCCAGTATAACGCTACCTGCGGTAGGGGCTTCAGTGTGTGCATCGGGAAGCCAGGTATGGAGTGGAAACATCGGCACCTTTACAGCAAAGGCAAGGGTAAAGGCTATGAATAAAAATATTTGCATATTTAAGGGTAAATTGAGCTTTGATAGTTCAAGGATATTAAAAGTGTGTCCCCCTGCAAAATAAAGCACCAATATGGAAACCAACATTAAAACAGAACCAGCAAACGTAAACAAAACAAACTTTATAGAGGCATATACCCTGTTTGGACCACCCCAAACTCCTATAAGCAAGAACATAGGAATAAGCATAGCTTCCCAAAAGGCGTAGAAGAGCAAGAGGTCTAAAGATACAAAAACACCAATCATTGAAGTCTCCATAAGCAGTATCATTATAAAGAATTCTTTTACCTTTTTATCTATCGCCTTCCAGGAAACGCTAACGCATATTACAGTAATAAGGGTTGACAATAGCACGAACAACACAGATATCCCGTCTACACCTACTGCATATCTTGCGTTTATAAAGGGTATCCACGGATAAACTTCAACAAACTGCATAGAGTGAGAATTTTTATCGAACAAAAACCATAGCGGCAATGATACAAAAAAGTCTAGCAGTGCAAAAACCAATGCGGTTGATTTTATTAGCGTTGAATTTTTCATAAAAAGTATTAGAATAGCCCCAATCACTGGAATTAAAAGAGTAAGAGATAATATTGGATAGTTCACTTAAATCCCCCCTCTCAATAATATAATTACACAAGCGAGAATAAGTATACCTATGATAAACAAAATCATATAATCCTGAAGATTCCCCGTTTGGAGCTTTCTTATAGATTTACTAACTGAATATGTTGCTTTCGCACTACCATTGACCGTCCCATCAATAACGTATGTGTCCACACCCTTCAAAAATTTCGCAAAAGCCATCAATGGGTTTAAAAATAGCCATTCGTATGCGGTATTTACCACTTTATCCTCAAATTCAACCAATACCTTTCTATCTATGTACATAAATAACTGCAAGCCCCTTCTATAAAACCAATCAAAATCAAGATTAATAGCCCTCATTTCTGGAGGATATATCCCTGATAACATAAGCAGTGTAAACGCAAGGGCAGAAAATCCTAACAGCTCAACCATTTCCATAACGTGATTTGGCGCATATGGAATATAATGGACCGGGTAAGGAAGTATAGAATAAAGAGCCCAAGGATATACGCCTATTGCGATACAAAGAAAGGCAGCTATTCCCATCGCAAGCAACATGTGGAATGGTGCCTCTTTAGGTCTAAGCCCTGAATCGTGCGAGAAAAACGCAAAAAATGGAATCTTAATGCCAGAGTGGTGAAATACACCAGCAGATGCAAACAGCAGCATAAACCAAGCAATAGTTAATCCCTGATGAGCAGACGCTGCAACGATCATAGATTTACTTACAAAACCGCTTGTTAATGGAACTCCAGATATAGACGCTGCCCCTACAATACAGAAGGTCAGTGTCCAGGGCATAGTTCTAAACAATCCCCCCAATTCTGTAGCTCTTATCTTGCCAGTTTGCTTTAAAACAGCGCCCATCGACATAAAGAGCAGTGCCTTATAAAGGATGTGCGCAAAGGCATGTGCCACAGTTCCGTTCAAGGAAAGTTCGGTTCCTATGCCAATACCCGTTACCATAAAACCTACCTGGTTGATTAGAGAATAAGAAAGAACCTTTCTCATGTCGTTTTCGATAACTGCAAAAAATATTGGAAAAGCAGTCATTATAACACCTGCAACAATTAATATCTCGGTTCCCGGAAATGCTCTAGCTAGAGCATAAACTGCAGATTTTGTCGTAAATGCGCTTAAAACTACCGTACCAGCATAGCTTGCTTCCGGATACGCATCAGGAAGCCAAGTATGAATAAGTGGAAATACAGCGTTTATGCCGAAACCTATCAAAATAAGTAAAGACGCCAGGTCTGTCAAACCTAAATAGTTAAAGGCTATTGAACCAGTTTGGTAGAAATGAAGGAGTATTCCACCCAACAAGAACACGCCGCCTGTTACGTGCATTAAAAGATATCTAAAAGAGGCCTTTGCGGATTCCTTTCTGCCGCCTATAGCTATCAAGTACGAAGTTGAAAGAGCCTCCAGCTCCCAAAATAGAAACAAGGAAAAATAATCTCCCGCAAATACAATACCAAGTGCTGTAGCCTCTGTTAAGAGCGCAGCTACGTGATGACGATAATCATCAAGGCCATATGCATAAATAGAATTTAACAAACTTATAATACAAAATATCAATCCAAAAACGTATGAAAGAGCGTCTATTCTCAAAGGGACTAGATCAAGCCCAATAAAGTGAACGTTGTAAACAAATCCCTTTTGTAACAAGAAGGCATTAACTAAAGCTACAGCTGGAACGATGATTATCCACCACTTTAACACCTTCCCTCTAAGAAAAAGCGCAAAAAATGCTCCAATTAGAAATATCAAAAATGGTGGCATAAAGCTAATTGTCATAATAGTCCTCCTTGCGCTTTACAATAGGCCTTAGAATATACTTTGCTGCAAGAACCAAAACAACACATGCAACAAACCCATAAACTGAGAAAAAGGAGGGGAATTTCTCAAAGCCATATTCTGCTTCCTTAGGAATTACAAGATCAAGCACAGTAACTATAGCCAAAAATGTAAATAAAACTATAAGGGTAATCTTCAAACTATTTGGCTTTTCAAAAAATTTATATGGGTTCAACGTTTTTCCTCCCTTCTTTTAGTGATGTGAGACTATCCTATAATTTCCATTTAACAAAATGTAACTTAGATACAAGACTCCTATAATAAAAGCTATAGCAAAAATAACTGGAAAACCCGGTTTTGGATCATGTTTTAGTTCCATCAATGGTTCTTCATGATCTTGTTTCATAAAACCCTCCTACTCCTTGAATTCAAACTCTTCGTTAATCATTTAGAACCCAGCAAGAACCATTTTTGCAAGATGCAAGAAAATTTCAGGGAACCATCCAAGCAAAATGCTAATCACAGCAGTTATGGCTAATGGCACAGCCATAAATGGGTTCTCTATAATTTTTTTCGTGTAATGATGAGAGTGCTCGTCAACATTTTCCTTTTCAAAAAATGCTTTATACGCAACGGGTAAAAAATAACCCGCATTAAGCACTGTACTAAGAAGAAACACAAACAAAAGTATCGTAGAGTGCATCTGCATAGTACCGTTCAATAAAAACCACTTGGAAATAAAGCCACCAGATGATGGGATGCCAATCATGCTTAAAGAGGCTATAAAAAATGCAGTCATAGTTATTGGCATCCTCTTAGCAAGACCGCTTAACTGGCTTACCTCAGTTTTGTGTGAACAAACTATTATAGAACCAGCACAGAAGAATAACGTAATCTTAGCAAAGGCGTGAGTAGTTATATGAAATATACTACCAATAAGGGCACTTGGCGTAAGCATAAACGCACCTAATAGGATATAAGAGAGTTGACTTATCGTCGAATATGCAAGCCTTGCCTTCAAATTATCTCTGGTTAAAGCTATGATTGAGGCCATAGTTATTGTAAACGCTGCCATAAAGATTGCCACATCTCTTCCCCAAAGGGAGGCTAAGGTTTGTGCTCCAAATATGAAAAGCGTAACTCTCAATACTGTAAATACGCCAGTCTTAACAACAGCTACTGCATGAAGAAGTGCACTTACTGGAGTAGGAGCTACCATAGCAGCAGGCAACCAACCGTGAAGCGGCATAATAGCGCATTTTGCAAAACCGTAAATAAACATTAAATATAATATTGATAGCAACACTTTCTGAGTAATAACCGCCTGAGGGAAAATACCTCCATAATGAAATTCTAAGGTACCAGCAAGATTATAGGTTATTACAATTGCAGCAACTAAAAGAAGCTTTGCTGCGCCTAAAAGATAAATAACGTATTTTCTAGAACCCCTTTTTGCTTCATCGTCTGTTCCATGACCTACTAATGGATATGTTGCAAGGGTCAAGGCTTCGTAAAAAAGAAACATTGAAAATAGGTTAGCAGAAAAAGCAACCCCCATTGTAGTAGAAAGTGCAACTGCAAAAAATGAAAAGTATCTAGTTTGGTTAAGCTCTTTGTGGCCTCGCATATAACCAATAGAATAAAATGTAGTCAAGATCCATAAGAAAGATGCTCCAACAGCAAAGAGGAATCCTAAAGCATCAACCCTGAAAGAAAAGGATATTCCAGGTAATAATTGAAATAGCGTAAAGTGATAGTCCTTTCCCTGTAACACAGAAGGAAGAAGGGATAAAACAAGAAGAAACATTATCACGCTGGCCAATATCGACCAAAATTCTCTTAAGTTTCTATTTCTTTCTCCGCTATAGAAAATAAGAGGTATTGCAAGTAATGGAGTTAATATTATTATCAGAGGTAAATATTCCATACGCTAACCTCGCAAATCCCTAAAGAGATCTATCTTTACAGTTTTCTTTAGCCTGTATGCATTTATCAGGAGAGCTAACCCCGTAGCCATACCTGCGCCTGCATTTGCAATAATTAAAAGAGCAATAATTTGTCCCATAAAATCTTGCATATAGTGGCTTAAAGAAATCAAAGTTATGTTTACAGCATTCAGCATCAGCTCGACGCAAATAAGCATCATAATAATGCTACGCCTTGTAATAAAGCCAATCAAACCAATAGAAAAAATGGCAGCGGCAAGCATCAGATATGCATTTAAAGGCACCATCTATTCATCACTCCTTTTCCCGGCCAAGACGATAGCAGCAATCATTGGGACAAAAAGCACCACGCCCATAATAATAAGCGGCAAGTTGGCCTCAGAATAAAAAACCTGACCTAAGAGCTTTGCATCTGAAATTTTATTTACTAAGTCAATAGAAAATTTTCCAGTAGAATTAAGATATGAAACCTGAAGTGTAAATGCTAACACGCCTAAAACGCAAAATACAAGAAATGCTTTCGGAATTGGAAGAGAACTGACATCGCTAAGATGATCCTCATGCTTTACGTTTAAAAGCATTATTACAAAAATCAGCATTACAAGTATTGCCCCAGCGTATACTATCATTTGAATCATAGCAAAAAACTCAGCATTAAGGAAAAGATATATACCTGAGATGTGTACAAATAATAGCAGCGTCCATAAAACAGCATGTATATAGTTCTTTCTAGTTATCACAATCAAGGATAAAACTATGGTAGCCAAGGCAAAGTAGGAAAAAAATAATAGAGGCACGCTCATGGCATAAACACCTTCTTTATAATCATAATTACAAACAAGTTTGTTAGGCTAAGCGGTAGCAAAAATTTCCACCCAATTTTAAGCAGTTGGTCAAACCTATATCTAGGAACAGTACCTCTTATCCATATATAAAAGAACATAAACATATAAACCTTAAGCAAAAACCAAACAATGCCTGGCATTAAATTTAAAATTGGGAAAAGATTCGTCAAAAACGGAGGAAGAGTCCAACCACCTAAGAAGCAAATGGAGAGCATCGATGACATAACGTACATCGCTGAATATTCTGCAAGAAAGAAAAGCCCCCATCTAAATCCAGAGTATTCAGTTAAATATCCTGCAACCAGCTCCGTTTCTGCTTCAGGCAAATCAAAGGGAGTTCTGTTTGTTTCAGCTAAAGCGCAAACGAGAAATACAAAAAAGCCAAGTATTTGCGGGAAAATAAACATTCCCCAAGGAAGTTTCTCTTGAGCATATACAATATCGGATAGATTAAGTGATCCGGACATAATTAAAACCGCAAGAAGAGCGATACCCATAGGAATTTCGTAACTTATTATCTGTGCGCTGGATCTTAAACCGCCTAAAAAGGCATATTTTGAATTTGACGACCAACCAGCAATGATTATTCCATATACCCCTAATGATCCCATAGCCAAAACAAGTAATAGACCTACATTTATATTTGCCAGCACCCAACCTGCTGCAAATGGAATAACCGAAAAGGACGTCATTACACAAGTTACTACTATCACTGGTGCAATAGTAAACAAAACCTTATCAGCGCCAAGCGGAATATTATCTTCCTTAAAAAACAACTTTATAAGATCAGCAAAGGGCTGGAACAATCCAAGAGGTCCTACTTCTGTAGGCCCAAGTCTTGATTGCATATGACCTAATATTTTTCTTTCAAAATAAACTGCATAAGCAACATGCAACAATACAACCCCTAAAACTACAGCAACTTTAATTATTAAAATTACAATATCCATTAACATATTTAACCCCTCCTCCTAACTTCAAATTTAGAGAGGTCTTTAACCTTCTTAAGGAGCTTTTCGTGGTCTTCCCAGACTCCAATACCTTTGAGAGGATAATCTTTTCTTAAAGGATGCCCAACCCAATTCTCAGGCATAAAGACACGCCTAAGGTTTGGATGACCTCTAAATTTTATACCAAACATATCAAAGCACTCACATTCGTGCCAATTTGCCCCTTTAAAAATACAGGTTAAGCTATTCACTTCCATATCATCTTCTGGAACCTGAATCTTTACTCTGATCCTGTGTTTGAACTGAATTGAATACAGGTTGTAAACTACTTCGTATCTAATATCTCTTAATTTAAAATAGTCAACACCGCACAAGTCGGCTAAATGGTCAAATTTCAGATCCTTATGTTCCTTTAGGAAAAGAACAACCTCTGTATTGTCGTCCTTAGGAACCCTAATACTAAGCTGGCCAAAATTAACTTCCTCAGAAAGTATTCTTTCTTTAAATTCATCCTTTACTATCTGCAAAATCCCTTCTAATGTCATTGTCTCTTCCTCCTGTGGTACATGTCGAATGCTCCCTTTTTCCAATCATAGACATAGCCAGCAATTAGTATTGCTATAAATATTAGTACGCTAATCATAGCTACAGAAGAAATATTATCAAAGTTTATCGCCCATGGGTAAAGAAAAGCAATTTCAACGTCAAATACTACAAATAACATAGCAATAATGTAAAATTTTACTGAAAACCTCTCGCCTGTTTCTCCTATTGGGTCATTACCTGATTCATAAGGGATCAAGGTTTCAGAATACCTTCTTTTTAACCTAAAGAAACTTCCAAAGACTAAAATTCCAACTGCAAAAAGAAAAGCAGCAATCATCATAAATAAAACTGGCAAGTATCCTATTGGAACATATGATCCTGGTGTCATCATGCAATCTCCTCATTTTTTTTCTTAATTTCAATTGGCTTTTCATTTCTCTTTTGAGGGGTAAGCATTTTCTCTGGCATTCCAGGTGGTCTCCAGAATTTATTAAAATAGGCATCACCTGGGTAATTAGCCAAAAATTCATCCCAATTAGATAATAGCTTTTCTTTTGTGAAAAAAAGATCTGACCTTTTGTCCCCAAGATACTCATAGTGTTCAGTTAAAACTATGGCGTTTACCGGACAAACCTCTACACAATAACCACAGTAAATACATCTGGTGGCATCTATAGAATAGTTTTTCAACACCCTCGCATTATTTTCATCTTTGCCAACCTCAACGATAATACAGTTGGATGGGCATACCGTTTTACATCTTAAACACATAATGCATCTTTCTTTAAGTTTATCTGGATCTCTCACTAAAGCCTGTCTTCCCCTAAATCCTGGAAACGGCTGTCTTTTTACGTGGGGGTAAAGTCTGGTAACAGGTTTTTTTAACATAGTTCTAAAAGTCACAGAAAGTCCTCTAAACCATTCAACCAACAAGACGTCTCTAATTAATTTTTGTACTTTCATTTATCCGACTCCCCTAAGACAATGTCAATAGAACCGATAATAGCAATTATATCTGCAACCATATGACCTATAGAAAGAACAGGCATTGCAGAGATATGAACAAAAGATGGAGTTCTAAGTCTTAATCTATATGGTTTTCCTGAACCGTCACTAACAACATAGATGCCGAGCTCTCCCTTTGGTACCTCTACAGCGCTGTACAAGTCACCTGTGTTTATCATCTTTCTCTCTTTTGAAAGGGTAATAAAGGCACTCGCAACACTTCCTGCTGCCTCAACTTGCCTAGGTGGAGTAGGAATTACTAAATCTGGCGCGTCATCTGCAACAGTCTGTCCGTCTGGGAGTTGATCTAAAAGCTGCTTTATTATTTCGTTGGATTGCCTTAGCTCCTCCATTCTGCAAAGATATCTATCGTAAACGTCGCCATTTTTACCAAGCGGTACATGAAATTTCACATACGGATATGCGTCATACGGACAATCCCTTCTAAGGTCATAATCTACACCTGACCCCCTAAGGCAAGGACCTGTAAGTCCCCAGTTAAGGGCATCTTCAGCTGAAATTTGTGCAATCCCAACAGTTCTTTCCAACCATATTGGGTTTTTAGTCAAAAGAGTTTCGTATTCTTGCACTCTTGATGGAAATACCTTAGTAAACTCCCTCAAACCCTGAACAAACTCAGGGCTGATATCACACCTTACTCCGCCAATCCTTGCGAAATTTGTTAAAAGTCTTGCCCCAACAGTCATCTCAAACAGATCTAAAAGCCACTCTCTTTCCCTAAAACAATAAAGAAATACAGTCATTGCGCCTATGTCCAAAGAATGGGTAGCAAGCCAAAGGAGGTGGCTACATATCCTTGACATCTCACAAAATATAGTTCTTATGAATTTTGCTCTTATAGGAGCTTCTATTCCAAATAGCTTCTCAATTGCTATAGCATAAGCAGTATTGTTAGCAGGACTAGATATATAATCAAGCCTGTCCGTAAGAGGAAGAGCCTGAGCGTAAGTTTTGCTTTCCATTAATTTTTCGATACCCCTATGTAAATACCCTATGTGAGGTTCCATATCAACTATTTCTTCGCCATCTAGTTTTAACACCAATCTCAAAACACCGTGAGTTGCGGGATGCTGAGGCCCCATATTGAGGATCATCTCTTTTGTCTCAAGATCCTCTTCAGTTTCTGGAAGTATACAAACGTTCTGTGAAGTTAAGATTTGTTCTTTGATGTCCTTTATCTCCATGCTCCCCATACCAAACCTTCCTTCTTTATTTTCTGTTGAAGGTACAAAAGGGCATGTAGCAGTGCCTCTGGCCTCGGTGGACAACCTGGAAGGTAGACATCAACAGGAACAATTTGATCTACGCCTTGTAAGACTGAATAAGTGTTGAAAATTCCTCCACTGTTTGCACAACTACCCATTGATATCACATACCTTGGCTGTGGCATCTGGTCGTAAACCCTTCTTAAGACAGGGGCCATCTTTAGGGTTACTGTTCCAGCAACAATCATTAGATCGGCTTGTCTAGGAGATGCCCTAAAAAGAATTCCAAATCTGTCTAGATCGTTGTGTGCTGCTCCCACAGCCATCATCTCAATTGCACAACACGCAAGGCCAAACGTCATAGGCCAAAGGGAAGACGTTCTCCCCCAATTGACGACCCAATTTATAGCCTTGTCAAGAGGAGAAACAATGGCATTTGCTTCTGGAATAACATTAACCCCATCGGCAATTTCTATTTGCTTTTCCTTCACCCCGTTTTCGCTCATATCGACCTCCTTGACAGTTACTAATAATTGATAACAATAAATAACATTAAAATTATAAAAAATTTAAAATATTAACATTTAAATTTAATATATTATCACTGTTTTTTCAAAGGTGAAATATCCTTTGCAAATTTCTCTCGCTTAATTTGAGAGGCCTCGCTCGGGGTTATGAATTTCAGCGCTCCAGTAGTACAACCTGTAACGCATGCAGGTTGTAAACCCTGATCAATTCTATCCATGCAATAATCACATTTCATAACCTTACCTGTTTCTGAATTCCATTGTGGAACGCCCCAAGGACAGGCAGTTATACAATTTTTACATCCAACACAGAGATCTGATTTTACATAAACAATACCGTCTTTTGACCTCTTCGTCATCGCACCAGTCGGGCATGCATACACGCACCATGGCTTTTCGCAATGAAAACACGGCATAAATACAAAGTGCATCCTTGGAACTCCCTTTACTACCTGAGGTCCTGTAGGCACGATTCTGCAAAGCTTAGCGCCTTCAGGAGCGTTATTTTTAGTCTTGCAGTGAAGCTCACAAGCATAACATCCTATACATCTCTTCTGATCTTGAAATATATAATATTTTCCCACTCTACTCCTCCAAAAATTTTTTTATATAACAACAAACTTATATGTTTTGCTCACTAAATCATTTAACTTTTTTTACGGAAACTGTACATTCGGTATATGGACAGTTACCACCAATTGCTACCTTCGCAAGCCCTTTTTGGAGTCTTATATCAGATGCGCCCCTGCCATATGACCTGGTTCTTAAGGGAACGCTATCACCAAAACCATGAAGCATAAAAACTACTTCTGGATGTATATATTTTGTAAGTTTTGCTTTAATATATTGCTTTTCACCTTCATTTTCAACCTCAAGCAGATCGCCTTCCTTTATTCCAAGCTCACTTGCTTTATCCTCATGTATATATAAATGGTTCTCGTTAACATATTCATTTAGGAGTTTGTTATTTAAAGTAGTTCTCCCCTGCGTGTGGATCGCACATTTACTTGTAACCAATCTAAATCTTCCAGGTTTTAATTCTATTGGCTTTTCATAGGGTATAAATGACGGAACACCTGCGTCTTCTAATTTTTTAGAGAAAAATTCTATCTTTCCAGAAGGAGTTTTGAACTTTAAACCATTAGTTCTATCCCACATTATCGGTTTATCAACCAATTCAATATATCCTTTTTCATTAAAGTCCTCTAAGCGGTAGCCAGTTCCTTCAAGCTGCCAGGCTATAAGCTCTTCGATACTGTTGTACGGAAAATACTGTCCCACACCCAGTCTATTTGCCAATTCCTTAAATATCCAGGATCTAGGCCTAGTATCGAACCTTCTTTGAACTGCAGCCTGTCTAAGGATATAACCTGGTTTTGGACCATTTCGCGCAATTACGTGATCTGTTCTTTCAAGGTATGTGTCTTCAGGGAGGATCACGTCAGAAAACCAACCGGTTTCACTATAGTTCACATCGATAGATACTAACAGATCTAATTTTTTAAAAGCGCTCCTAATATAATCTGGATCAGGCAAAGAGGCAAGAGGGTCGTGCCTGAAAACAATATATGCTCTAACCGGGTAAGGTTCATCCGTAAGAAGAACGTGTGCCAACTCTTGGGCAAGACCCCATTGACCACTAAGATGAGGATACTTTGTTCCACATCCATCAAATCTTGGTTCAGTTGGCTTTGGTACTTGAGCTAATAGGGACTTCAATGGCTTTCCTACATCTTTTGGAGTTTTATTTATAATTAATCCACCCTTTGCTTCATATGCACCAAGCAAGGCATTAAGAGAACAAATAGCACGTCTTAGATAAAAATCGTTTGAATACCACGCAGTCATCCAACCAAGATGAAATATCACTGAGGGTTTTGCATTTCCAACATCGTGAGCCAATTTTACAATTTCAGCTGCACTTATCCCTGTCTCCTTTTCAGCAAACTCTGGGGTATATGGTTTTACAAAGTTTGCAAGTTCCTCAAACCCAACTGTCCATCTATTAACAAAATCCGCATCGTAAAGAGAGTCCTTTATTATCACGTGAATAAGTGCTAACGCAAGAGCATAATCAGTACCCGGATTTATCATAAAAAACCTATCCGCTTTAGCTGCAGTATAGTTCCACCTTACGTCTATGTGTATAAGTTTTCCCCCATTTTCAATCATATCTATAACGTTTTTTGCCTCTCCTGTAACGAGAGATTCAAGTAAATTTCTACCAAAACTGACTAGGTATTTTGCGTTTTTATAATCATAAGTCACACCGTTTCTTGCAAGACCTGCAACCGAAAGATGGCCATTGTGAATAGAATTAGAACATGTTGCGTGATGGTTGAAGTAATTTGGAGATCCAATTGCAGCAATAAATGTCTTTTCAAATTCAGTAATAGCACCTCCTCTGTCGGAAAGTACAACGCTCTTTGCCCCATATTTCTCAATAGTTTTTTTCAGGCCATCAGCAACGTAATCCAAGGCCTCATCCCATGAAGCGCTCCTCCATTTCCCTGAACCCCTTTCTCCATCACGAATCATAGGATTCTTTGGTCTTTCGGTGTCATTCAACAGGGCCTTTCCTGCAGCACCTCTTGGACAAAGGTTATAACCTCCCAAAAGATTAGGATTCCCCCAGATGTGTTCCACCTCATTGCCTTCTACATCAACAACTATTGGACACCTTCCTGTACACATTGCACAAATACTATACACCCTTTTACTACTCATAGTCTCCTCCAAAATATTTAAAATAGTATAAACTATTTCTTAGGAAAATTGACAGAAAATTTCGACAGCATTAATTTTACTTAAATATAATTTATACTTATCAATATAATTATCAGTTAATATTTAATTATTAATAATAAGTTTAGCAAAGTATTTTAAAATTATTAATAAGATTTGTTTATTATTAAATTTAAAAATGTGATAGAAAGGAGCATTTATGCCAGAGGCTAGCGGAAAAATTTTTGAATTTAAAGATGAATCTTACATCAAGCCTGATTTTCTGGAAAGATTTGAATTTAAAGCAGAAGAGTATATCAAGATCGAAACAAGCGAATTCAGCGCAGTTTGCCCTTTTAGCGGTTTGCCAGATATCGGGAAATTGATTATTGAATATTTTCCAGACGGCGGATTTTGTGTAGAACTAAAAAGCTTAAAATACTATCTTACATCTTTTAGAAATGTAGGGATCTATCAAGAAGCTGCTACAAAGAGAATATATGATGACTTAAAAAAACTTCTAGAAACAGAAAGGTTAAAGGTTACTCTTATTTACAACATTAGGGGCGGAATAAACACATTGACAAGTATGGGAAAATTATAAGATTGAAAAATAAATAATAAATAATATAATAATATGTTATTAAATAATAAATAGTTCTAATTTAAAAATATAATTGAATCTTGGAATTGCTAATACTTAAGTGCTAAAATATTTTATGTAATTTTTAGTTTTTTTATATAATTTTTTAATTTTAGGGGAGAATAATAATGCATTTTATTAAAGACTATTCGTTGAGGAAAAAACTTTTAATAATTACATTTCTTAGTTTCTTTATATTTGGTTTTGCCCTTATAACTCTTACGTCATTTCAGTTTTTCTCAAACGGGTACAAAAACGCTGAGGAAAAGCTTCATTATGCAATGACCGCCTCAAATGAACTTTTGCGGGGTTATATGTCTAGATCGAAAGATATGGCAAAACTGCTCTCAGACAAAGAGAGCGTGGTAAAGGGAGTAGAGACGAAGGATTTTAATCTGTTGAAAAACGTTCTTGTGCCATATATAAAGGAATACAAAGACCTCTACATTGTAGTAACCGATAACAAAGGAGATGTCATCATAAGAGCACACTCTCTTAACACGCCAGTTGGCGATTCTATAGCAAACCAATTAAATATTCAAAAGGCACTTAAGGGAGAAAATACTGTAGGAATAGAAGAAGGAAAAGTAGTAAAACTCTCTATTCGAGCAGGATCGCCAGTTAGGGATGCAAGTGGCAACATTATAGGCGCAGTGAGCGCAGGATATACAATTTTCGACTCAAACAGGCTGGCAAGTGAGATGAAAAAATTACTAAACATTGATGCAACCTTCACATTTGGCAATGACATTGTTACTACAACTTTAAACAAGGAATTCAAAGGTCAAAAAATTCCCCAGGATATTTATGATAAGTTAATAAAGGGTGAAAGCTTCATCCAGAGATTTAATTTGCTCGGAAGCGACTATTATAACGTAGTGGTTCCCCTTAAAGACTCAAACGGCAAAGTAGTGGGATCTTACATTCTCTCATATCCACCATCGCTCATAGATGGTCCTATATACAGCTCGCTAATAGTTCAGATTATCACAATTTTTTTGTGCCTCTTAGTGGGTCTTTTGATAATTGGTGTAGGTATAGAATTTATTGTATTAAGACCACTTTCAAAGGTAAAGGCTGATATAGATTGCCTCTCTACTGGGGATTTGTGTTCTGATATAAGCGTTTCTTCAAGAGATGAGATAGGCCAAATTGCTCAGGCATCTTTACAACTTAGAGATAACTTCTCCGAGATTCTGCAAGATATAAAGGCCGTGCTTGATGATCTGTCCCAAGCCTCAAACAAGCTGTCAAGTCTTTCATCAGACGCTAAATACGCTTCAAGCGAAAGCGCGAATTATGCTGAACAAACGGCTAAAAATTCAGAACAATTGAGCGCTACGCTTGAAAAGCTAAACAATCACGTAAATATATTGCTGAACGCCATAGAATCAATCGCAAAAGGTGCAGAAGATCAAGCCAATTCTGCTTCTAACGTAGCAGAGAAGATGGGCAAGATCTCTGACAATGCAAAGAACCTCCTAAAAATTACCATAGGTGTAAGTTCTCTTGCATCGGAAGCAGAAGAAAAATCCAAAAATGGCTCCTTGCTAATTGAACAAAACGATTCTTCTTCTTTACAGATCTTGAACTCTGTTGAAGAACTTTCAAAAACAATATTATCTTTATCAGAAAGATCGAACGACATAGTAAAAATTGTAGACATCATATCTCAGATCTCCGAGCAAACAAACCTCTTAGCTTTAAACGCAGCGATAGAAGCTGCAAGAGCAGGAGATGCAGGAAGAGGCTTTGCAGTAGTCGCAGATGAAGTAAGAAAGTTAGCCGAAGAATCTCAAAAAGCTGCTAAAAGTATTGGAGAGTTAATTGAGCAAACTAGAAGGGAAACAACTCTAGCTTCCGAAGCAATGAAAATTACATTGGAAGAGGTTAAAAAAGGTAGAACAATAACACAAGATTCAAGAGAAGCCTTTGAGGAGATCAGCAAAAAAATAGATAGTCTCCTTAAAGAAATACAATTAGCCCAAGAAAATGTAGCAAAGGTGGAGGAAGACATTAGAAGCATAGAAACAAACATCAGCAACCTTGCAGCCCTATCAGAAGAGTATACTGCAAGCACTCAAGAGATGAACGCTTCTACTTCAGAGTTAAAAAAGGATATAGATGGACTTGCAACAATTGCAAAAGACGGTGCAATTGCGGCTACAGAAGAATCTGCGCTTGCAAAAGAATTAAGTTCTATGATGGAAGATGTTGAAGGCGTTTCAAAGAAACTTAGCATACATGTTGAAAAATTGAACGAAAAAACTTCTAAATTTAAAATATAGGCAAAACTTTTTACAAACTCTTGCCAGTAACGTTTGGTAATTCGAATAAATGCTGGCAAGAGTTTCTTCTTTTTAAAGAATAAAAAAGTTACAACAAAAAATCTAAAGGATTTTTATTATTGTTAAATATCGTTTAAAATAGATTATTAAATTAAAACCATCTTAGGAGGTGCTTTAGTGAGCATAATTCAAATAATCAAATCTAGAAGGTCTATTAGAAAATTTAAGGATATGCCTGTTGAATCAGAGAAGATAGATCATCTTATTGAAGCTGCTATCTGGGCACCAAGCGCCATGAACTCTCAACCGTGGGCATTTGTAGTTATCCAAGATCGCTCAACTTTAAAGGATTTATCAGATAATTCAAAGAAGTTTCTTATTGAAAATATGGAAAAGTTTAAGGTATTAGAGAAATACAAATCCATGTTAGAGAGGGATGACTACAACATCTTTTACAACGCACCAGCGCTAATTACTATCTACGCAAAAAATTACGGCCTTTATCCAAAAGAAGATTGCGCTCTAGCAGCTGAAAACCTTATGCTTGAAGCTCACGCTATAGGTCTCGGAACCTGCTGGATCGGATTTGCAAGAGAATATATGGATTTGGAAGAAACAAAGGCTAAATTCAAAGTCCCTTCAGAATACAGCGCGGTAGCACCAATAATTGTGGGTTATCCTGAAATAGTACCGGACCATGGCTCCAGAAATAACCCAATAATACTTTATAGAAAATAAAAATCAGGAGGAAAAATCATGAGTTGTAAATTAGCAGATTCGCTATACGATGTAAGCGCTTTAGATTGGGAAATAAGAGATTTTCACGGAGTATATACACCCCAAGGAAGCAAGTATAATTCCTTTCTAATCTTAGACGAAAAGATAACTATCATAGACAGCGTAAAGGAACAATACGGAAAAGAGGCAATCTCTAAAATAAAAGAAATAACAAATGGCAAAGAGGTGGATTATCTTGTATCTTTGCACACAGAGCCAGATCACGCAGGTTCTATTATGGAATATTTCAAAGAATTTAAAAATATGAAACTTGTATGCCTTGAAAAAAATTATGAGTTTATAAAAAACTTTTTACCAGATCTCGATGAGTCAAAAGTTCTAGTTCTAAAATCAGGAGAAAGCTTGTCAATCGGAGAAAAAACTCTAAATTTTAAGTCGCTTCCTATGACCCACTGGCCTGATACTACAAGCGTATACGTTCCAGAAAAAGGGTGGCTCTTCACCTCAGACTTTTTTGGATCTCTAATATCTTTATCAAAGCCATTCTACGATCAAATAGGCATAGATATATACCCATTTATTAGAGATTATTTTGCATTCTTAATGAGACCCTTTGAATCGCTTACCAAAAAGGCGCTAGAATATTATAAATCTCTTAACCCTACAATGATTTTCCCTGCACATGGACCGTTTTACAGAAGACCAGAAGACATTAAATATATATTCGACGCTACAGAAAAACTAATTGAAGACCCAACAGAAAACAAAGTAGTGATAGTATACACTACAATGTGGCATACTACTGAAAGGATGGCGAAGTTGATCTCAGAGGGAGCAGGGTGCTCAGATTGTGAAGTGAAGGTATATGACCTAAGAGAGGATCCTGTATCTGTAATTATGGGAGAGATCATGACTTGCAAAGCATTTGCTATAGGCTCTCCTACAGTTTACAACGGCGTATTTCCAAACATATTACCACTATTAAGATTAATGAGGCTCCTCAGACTAAAAGGTAAAAAGGCAGTTATATTTGGATCATATGGATGGTCTGGTGGCGCGGTAAAGGAAATAGAAGAAGCCATAAAACCTCTTGGTGTTGAAGTTATTGAAAAAATTGAAACAAGATTTGCTCTAAAGCAAGAAGAAGTAAAAAGATGCTTTGAAGCTGGAAAAATGTTAGCAGAGTTGTGAAGATGAAAAAAAATAAAAGGAAAATAGAGCTATACGATACAACATTACGAGATGGAGCTCAACGAGAAGGCATATCTTTAACTTTAGAAGATAAGCTCAAAATAGTTAAAAGACTCGATGATTTTGGCATAGATTATATCGAAGCAGGTTGGCCTGGATCTAATCCGAAGGATGAAAGGTTCTTTGAACAGGCAAAGGATATCAAGCTCAATTTTTCCAAACTTGTAGCTTTTGGTTCAACCAGAAAACCAAATATCATTGCAAAAAACGATAAGAATGTAATATCACTTTTAAACGCCAATACTGACGTTATTACTATATTTGGAAAATCCTGGGATCTACACGTAAAGGATGCACTCAAAACTACTCTTGAAGAGAATTTAAATATGGTTTCTGAAACCATATCCTATCTAAATTCAAAGGGTAAATCGGTTTTTTTTGACGCGGAACACTTTTTTGATGGCTTCAAGAACAATAAAGAATATGCCCTTGCAGTTTTAAAAAGGGCAAAGGAGGCAAAAGCAAAAAGGATAGTTTTAGCTGATACAAACGGCGGAACTTTACCAGACGAAATCAAAAGCATAATAAGAGAAGTGAAATCTTATTTAGGCAAAAACGTAGCGCTAGGCATTCACTGCCACAACGACAGCGAGCTTGCAGTAGCAAATTCAATTGCAGCAGTAGAAGAAGGAGTAGTGCAGGTTCAGGGTACTATAAATGGTTTCGGAGAGAGAGCGGGCAACGCAAACCTGTGTTCTCTAATCCCAATTTTGCAATTAAAAATGAATATCCCTCTCTTTGACGAAGAAAAGCTAAAAGCGCTCACCCCCCTCTCCAGATTTATTGATGAAATAGCAAACATAACGCCAAACGATCATCAGCCATTTGTAGGAAAATCAGTCTTTGCACACAAGGGAGGAGTACACGTAAGCGCAGTTTTGACAAATCCGAAAACATACGAGCACATAGATCCAGAAATAATCGGAAACAAGAGAAGAGTGGTAATTTCAGAGCTTTCTGGCACAAGCAACATAATATTCAAGGCAAAGGAAATGGGCATAGATTTAAACAAAAATAGGCCAGAGACTAGAAAGATTCTCTCCATCATAAAGGACCTCGAAAATCAGGGTTATCAGTTCGAGGCTGCCGAAGCCTCTTTTGAAATACTTTTATGGAAGGGCTTGTGTACAAGAGAAGATTTATTTGACCTGATTTATTGGAAAACAACAGTAGAATATAACGAAAGATTAAAAGAGCTCTATGCAGAAGCTGTTATAAAACTAATCGTAGACGGAAAAATTAGCCACAGCGTTGGAGATGGCAATGGCCCTGTTAATGCAATGGACAAAGCTCTTAGAGCAGCCCTATCTAATCACTTCCCAGATCTTGAAAAGATACACCTATCTGATTATAGGGTTCGTGTACTTGGAGGAAGTTCTGGTACAGGAGCAGGAGTAAGGGTTTTGATAGATCACACCGATTCACTGGAAACATGGACAACGCTTGGGGTATCAAGCAATATCATTGAGGCAAGTTACAGGGCACTTGTTGATGGAATTGAATATGGGTTGAAAAAGGAGAAAATAAGAAGAGATCTTAAAGAAATTTCGAAAAAACTTCAATGAAGGATAGGTTTCTGCTTTTCTCCACCATTGGAGAATTGTTTTTGCTTTTTATTTCGGTTTTTATTTTAAAATATTTCCAGCAAATGCCAGATTTTAACATTGATTTAACTGGCATTTGCACTTCTATTTTGATTGGAGTTTTAGTCTTTCTTTTAGGTTTTTATATCTCAAAAATCTTCTTGTTTGCAGAAAAGATAAATCAGGCTTTATATATTAATATTTTTAAAGACGTTAATATTATAGAGATGTTTTACATATCAGTTTTAAGTGCCTTCTGTGAAGAGATGTTTTTCAGAGGTTTAATGCAGGCGTTTCTCGGCATTTACCTTGCATCTATATTCTTTGGCATACTACACACCCCTGAAATAAACATTAAAGGGCTCTTTTATGCAGCATATATTTGTGGAATAGGTTTTGTTTTAGGAATGCTGTATATTCAACAAGGAACAATATTAGCTCCCATAATAGCTCATTTTTTAATAAATTTTCTGGGTGGGATTTCTTTGATGTTTTATAACAAATTTCCCGAGTCAAAAACCTAACCTTAACATTCTTAACTTAGAAAGAAATTTGATATTACTAATTTAATATATAAAAAAAACTTATAGAAAACTCATGAACATTTATTTAAAATATTAAATTTTTTGATATAATACTCAGTTGGGTTCCCCCCACAGCACGGCCATGAAGGTGAAACTTGCTTCATGGCCTCTTTTTGTATTTATAAAATCCTTAATACTCCTAATATTATCTCTATCAATATTAGAATAACAATGGTAATCTCTAAAAAGTTCGCAATCTTCTGAAAGAAGTCTTCACGCAAAAGTTGATATATCTCTGAAAGAGTCTTTAAATTTCTCTCTAGAGAATTTTCCCAATCTGAAACGTGAAGTTTTAAACCAAGAGATCTATAAACTCTTGCCAGATATAGATCCCCAATTAGTTTTAACGCGTTATCAAGCCTCTCTCTGTTAAGCGATACGTTCAGAAAGAAAAGGCTTATCTGCTTTATTGGAGGAAGAAAAATTGGTCTTTTCTCTATTATTGACTCGAAATAATCTAGACTTTTATCAAGTATTCTGTCCAAAGCCCTAATTTGAGCTAATTCAACCTGGCTGAATTCAACTATCTCAAGGATATCTTTATAATCAGGATCAATAATAAAAGAGGCATTATAATCTATTATTGTCATATCTGAATCATAATAACTAAGAACTATCTGCGTAGCTTCATCTATTTCCATTTGTGAAAGGTTCTCTTTTTCCATTCTTAGAATATGCGCTATAGTTTCTTTATTTTTCCTTAAAAATGAAGTAGGTTCTGTATCAACCTCATCTGTTTGAAATACAATGTAATCTTCATAAATCAGTTCTTCAAAAGGTTTTTTAAAGGTCTCGTTAAGATATCTTTTAAGTTCAATTGCATAGTTACAAACCCTATCCTCAAGATCGCTATCAAAGAGATCCGAAGATATATACTTTAAATTCGTAAAATCCGTCTTGCCATTCCACAAAAGCGAGATGGATATTGCACCAAAATCAAAAATTTTTAGCCTAACGTTCGAAGGATAGAAGTCATCAATAATGTCAAAATCAAATGGTAGTTCTAGATTAACTACTATGGGTGGGGTTTCATATCGTAACCTTTTAGGAGTAGATTTAGACCTTGCAAAATCCACCCTTTTTGAAGCCTTAAGGAGATTCTGCGCAAGAGCGAGGTCTATTTCCTCAGCCACATAAAATGAATATATTGAAAAAATCTTTCCCCTAAATTCCATAATTTGATTTTACTACAATTATTAAAGAATAACGTTTACGCTTAACAGTGTGATACACAAAAAGATTATAATTTTGTTACTTAACAAAGCTAAAATCCTCTACATCAAGTTCATTGTGAAAGGTATACCTTCCAACCTTCTTTATTTCAAAATACTTTCCGCTTATATTCAAAACATCACTATTTCTAATAGGTAGCCATTTTGGAGAATAGCAATTGTAAACTACATTATCTGTCTTTTTATCTTAAAAGTCATATACTTGTTGCCTATCTTAGAGGTTTTAAATTTCAAATCAAAAACAGTCCCTGTAACCTCAATATTTTTATATGTGTTATTATTTGCCCTGTTGTTATTATAAGAATTTTTAGGATAGCTACCTACAATAGACTTGTCAAGGTAGCCGATGCTATTCTGGTATGAATTGGTTCTGTAAGTCCCAAAGGTTCTATAAAGAAATAACCCCATCATTAACAAGATGACTACAATTATCAAAAATTTTCTTTTGTTCTTAAAAAAATTCATTTAAACCCCGTATGTTAAGACTTGTGAATTTGCCCCTCTCAGTTCGCTTCCCTTACCTTCAACAACCAGCATCTTCATAGTAACACAAGCATCCTTGCTTGTGGAGTGTTCTTCATAGTAACACAAGCATCTTGCTCGGGGCGTATTGCTTTAGTTTAGTTTATTTGTTTTGATTATAAAAATCTCTCCCCTTTTTAGTAATTTCCCATATTCCCCTTGGCGAATCAGCTGATAAAAGTCCTTCATTTACCATTGTATTTCTTGCCCATTGAGCAGTATTTTCCCAACGCCTCTGTTTTGAATTAGAAGGAATATGAAAATCTTGAGATTTAAATCCTGCTTCTCCTTCTTTGCTTGTCATATCAAAAACCAATTCAATTTCTTCAAGTAAAATCTCAAAGGCTTCATTAACCTCACTTTTTTTCATTGTTTTATCCCTCCCTCCACTATCCTAATCTCTTCTTCTGACAAATCGTATAGCCCATAAACCAGCTGATCAATTTTTCGCTCTAATTGCTTTGTATCGGCATTGGGTAATAAAATCTTTTCCACATAACTCTCTATTTGTTTTGCTATTGGCTCGTTCGCGTGGGTGATAGGAGGAATTGGCAAATTTTCTAGAAATACTTTTTTATATCTGTAACCTTCTTCGCCCAATCCACCACCAGCATAATATTTTTTAAAAAAGAAAGTGACTGGTTTTGAATTTAATAAGCCACAGATATATTTTGTATTTTCTCCAGTCATTAGAAAACTTGTAGCTTCTACATAAAATCCATCTCTATCAAGATAAAATTGTGGTTGTCTAACAATTTCAGAATAAACCACCTTTTCTTTTTCAAATTCAGGATAGTATGCACAATGACGAAGCTCCCACATAAATGTTAAATCATTTATCTGCACACAAACCCCTTTTTTTGATTATTTAACCATATAGATAGTGATTTGTAAACAAAAATTTAAGGGGTGATTTTTCGCACACAAGATACATTGGTTATAATATTAACCCAATTTTAATTTGAACATGCTATATTTTTTTGTTAGAATAATATATAAAGAGTTTAGGAGATATTTTGCCTTGAAATACATCTTTTTTATCATACTTATAGCTTTAATTTTAGCTTTATCTGGATGTGGTCAAAGGGTTGAACAAAAAGAAGTTACAAGAACTGAAAATGAAAATCAGCTAATAGGCAAATTAGCACCAGATTTCAAATTAAAAGATATGGCTGGTTTTGAAGTAGAGTTATCACAATATAGAGGAAAGCCCATTTTACTAGTTTTTTGGGCAACATGGTGCCCACATTGCAGGGTAGAAATGCCAGAAATTAATAAACTATACAGATCATTCAAAGAAAATGTATTGGTATTTGGAATTAACGTAGAAGATGAAGAAAGTAGAATTTTAAAATTTATCAGCGATTATCCGGTATCATTTCCTATTCTTCCTGATAAAGACGGGCAAGTAGCAAGGTTATACAAGGTTAATTCAATTCCAACAGTATTTTTTATAGCTCCATCTGGAGTTATAAAGGACGTAAATGTAGGCGAAACAAGCATAAATACAATTGAAAATTGGTTAAAGCCATATGCAAAGGAGGTAAAAGCAAATGGGAGATCAAATTAAAACCTTTTTACTCCTTGGACTTTTAAGCGTAATCTTGATCAGCATGGGCGGCCTAGTAGGTGGAAAAAGTGGCCTTCTAATAGCTTTCTTAATTGCATTAGGAATGAATTTTGTTTCGTACTGGTTTTCTGACAAGATAGTTCTAAAAATGACAGGCGCTAGAGAAGTATCAAGAGACGAAGCTCCAATCCTTCACGACATTGTAGAAGAACTCAGCTATAGAGCCAACATACCTAAACCAAGAGTATACATTACAGATGATCCCTCACCCAATGCCTTCGCAACAGGCAGAGACCCAGAACACGCTGCAGTAGCAGTGACAAGCGGTATATTAAGATTGCTCAATGCAAGAGAACTAAAGGGAGTCTTAGGCCATGAAATTGGTCACATAAAACACAGGGACATCTTAATATCCAGCCTTGCGGCTGTACTTGCTTCCACTATAACCTTTGTAGCAGATATGGCTCGTTGGGCAATGTTTTTCGGGGTTGATAGGGAAAGGGATGACAACAACAATCCCTTAGCACTTGTAGGAAGTATACTGATGTTAATACTTGCACCAATTGCAGCCATGCTCATTCAGTTTGCAATCTCTAGATCGAGAGAGTTTTTAGCCGATGAAGAAGGCGCAAAGTTGTCGCGCGACCCTGATGCTTTAGCTGATGCGTTGGAAAAACTACATAGAGGAGTAGAAATGATTCCATCAGATACCTCCCCTGCTCTCTCTCATATGTACATAGTAAATCCGTTGCAAGGCGATTTTATTGCCAATCTCTTTAGCACGCATCCACCCTTTGAAGAAAGAGTAAGGAGATTAAGAAACATGAGAATTTACTAGTTTTTAATAAAATAAAAAAGGCAGGAGACAAAGTTGGATCAGGAAAAAATTAAAAGGGCAGTATACGATATATTGGTAGCAATTGGAGAAAATCCTGAGAGAGAAGGCCTCAAGGAAACCCCTGAAAGAGTGGCAAGAATGTATGAGGAAATCTTTTCAGGCATAAATGAAGACCCTATTTCGGTATTAAATGTAGAGTATCACGAAAATACAGACGAAATGGTGCTCATAAAGGATATCCCTTTTTATTCTATTTGCGAACATCATCTCATACCCTTCATAGGTCGGGCACACGTAGCATATCTTCCCAAAGATGGCAGAGTGGTAGGACTTTCTAAAATTGCAAGAGTGGTTGATATTCTCTCAAAAAAACCTCAGCTTCAAGAAAGGCTAACATCAGATATTGCCAAGACAATTATGAAGGGCATAAACCCTTTAGGAGTAGCAGTTGTTGTAGAGGCCGAACACCTTTGTATGAGCATGAGAGGAATTAAAAAACCAGGCCATACCACAGTAACCTCTGCCCTGAGAGGAGCTTTCAAGGCTTCTTCTTCTACCAGGTCTGAAGTTCTTAGCCTGATCTTTGGGAGAATCATATGAAATTTAAAGCACGACACAAAAGTTTTGACCTAAGAAAAACTATTATCTTCGGAATTCTAAACGTTACCCCTGATTCATTTTATGATGGTGGTAAATGGGAAAATCCAGATATAGCCGTAAAGAGAGCCTTCAAGATGATTGAAGAAGGCGCAGATATAATAGATTTGGGGGGGGAATCTACAAAACCGTTTGTAGATCCTACCCCATCTGAGGTTGAAATAAAAAGGATCTTGCCAGTTTTAAAAGAGCTAGTTAAAAATAATATACCCGTATCAGTCGATACTTATAAACCAGAAGTTGCAAAAATCGCCCTTGAAGAAGGCGCAATTATAATAAATGATATCTTTGGTCTTAGAACCGAAGGCATGCTCAATACAGTTGCATCCTTTAATCCCAAACCAGGATTAATTATAATGCACATGAAGAAAAACCCAAAGGAAATGCAAATTAACCCTGAATATAGTGATATTTTTAGCGAAATTTCAGAGTTTTTACATTCACAAGCACAAAAAGCTCTAAATAGAGGGTTTACAAAAGAAAACATACTTTTAGACGTTGGCCTTGGCTTTGGAAAGAGCGTTAAGGATAACCTAAAACTGTGCTCAAATTATGAAAGGTTTCTAAAAGACGGCTTTCTTCACATCATAGGACCATCCAGAAAGAGCTTTACTGGAGCAGTTTCAAATGGCCTTCCGACCGAAGAGAGGTTACCTGCAACCATTAGTATGTCTAGTATATGCGTATACAAGGGTATACATGCACTTCGAGTTCATGATCCAAAAGAAATAAGATTTGCTTGCGACATGGCAGAGGAAATGAGAAAAGTAGCTATTTAATGCCATTTTCATTTTTGTCTCTTGGCTCAAACATCGGTTATAGAAAAGAATATATAAAAAAGGCTATAAGATTTTTAAAAAAAAATTGCTGTGAGGTCATCGCTGTCTCACACATATACAGCACCGACCCTCTTGAAATTACAGACCAACCGAACTTTGCAAACTGTTTGATACTAATAAAAACAAAACTTTCTCCCAAAGCTCTCCTTTATATATGCAAACACATTGAAAAGGAAATTGGCAGATTTGAAACTTTTAGATATGGGCCAAGGGTTATTGACATTGATATATTAAGCTATAATTATTATATAGGGAATAATGATATGATGGAAATATTAAATCTCTCTTACAAAATAGTTGAGAAGGACCTTGTTGTTCCACATCCAAAAATTGTGGAGAGAGATTTTATTAAAGCTTTGTTTAATGAAATTCTAGGTCGTTTTTATAAGAAATTACAAGGAGTGAACAGAGGGGATAAGATTGGCTACAGAACTGGTTGAAGTTAAGGTATTGGGCGTTACAATAGACCCTACCAATAATCAAACTGTCGTCATACTAAAAGAAATTGATTCGGATAGAGTTTTGCCAATATGGGTAGGGCCCTTTGAAGCTGGGGCTATTGCTATGGCAATAGAAAAAATAAAGCCCCCAAGACCTATCGCTTACGACCTTATAAGCGATATCATGCAAGTGTTTGACTTAAACGTTGTAAAGGTAATTATAGAATCTCTAAAAGACGGTGTATTTTACGCCCAAATAGTAATCTCTCAAAATGATAGAGAAGAGTATCTAGATTGTAGACCGTCAGACTCGATTGCAATTGCAGTAAGACTTCTTGCCCCCATATACGTCAAAAGAGATCTTTTCGAGTCATCGTCGGTAAGCTTCGTAAGAAAAGAAATTGATGATGAAGAGGAGGAAACCAAAAAGTTTAAAGATTTTATAAAAAACTTAAAGCCATCAGATTTCAAATGGCATTAAAGTGCTTAAAGTGTGCTTGTGTGGGGGGTGTTTTATTGTGTTTTCTTTGTTTAATCCTCCTTTTAAACGCTGACAATATAAAAAAATTTTATATATATCCTCAGATAAGTTCAAATCTACCAAAAGGGACAAGCTTTCAGTCGGCCAAAATTGGCTTAAACAAGATTACCTTATATAATGCAAATATTGGGAATGACTTCAAAGCAAAAAGGGTTGAGATTAGCTTTATTATATCTCTAATGCCCTTTAAGATAACTCCAACTGAAATTACACTATATAATGCCTCTTTAAATTTGTTATTTACTAAAAATAAAGGTTTTTCTCTACCAGAAGATATTTTAGAGGCCTTCACCCCAAAAGAAGGTGCTCCACCTGCAAACTTTATGCTAAACGCTTATAACTCCACTTTAATCATAAAAAATAGCACAGTTGTTCTTCCAGTAGTTGCTTTTGGTTTTGTAGAAAACAACACGTTAAATCTTAAAGCAATCTCAAATTCAGATCACCAAAATATAGAATGCACAGTAAAAATTGAGCCTGATAAAAAAGAATTTTTGTTCAACGCGCAAAATGTAGAGGCAAGAGAGCTTTTGCAATTCATTAATTTGGATAAAAGGATATCCATAAAATCAGGGAAAGTCTCAGGCGAGGGAAGTGTTATTCTATACAAAGAAAAGCCAATTACAAATATTTACATCTCATCAGAAAATTTGACAACAGCTGTTGACAATAAAATTTTTAGCGGACCTCTCGATTTATACATCAATTATCCAAATTTAAATTTAAATTATTCCTCCAAACAATCTGACTTTGGCCCAATTAAAATAAGCCTATCTTATAACCTAGAATCTGACGGCAAGGCACAAATTTTTCTGCCAGATTATCCCTTAACCCAGCTGAAATCGAATGTAAGGGCCTACCTGTATACAGACAGCGTTAATGCACCATTTTTTTATGGCAAGTTTTATGCACCAAGCATGTCGTTTAACAATATTGAGTTAAAGAATGTAAGTGGCAATATAAATACAGATGGACTTTCGTCATATGGTAACTTAGAAGCAAACCTTTTTGATTATCCCATTTCCGGAGGATATGCTACAGAGGGTGATAACGTAGCGTTTGTAGGAAATTATAGAAATGTAAACTTTAGCTTACACAAACAAGGAGACCTAGCTCAGATTGACGGAAATTTGCCTTTTAATAACAGGCAAATTCATTTTAATTCTATTATAGATTTATCACAAAATCCCATAGACTTCTCTGGCACCATAGGATCAGGAAACTTTTCTGGCGAGATTGCTCAAGAAACCCTGTCATCTGAAATACACCTAAATCTAAAAGATTTTCTGGAAGTAGAAAGCGGTTCTGCAAACTTCAATTTGAGATATTCTTTAAATAGTGGTTTGAATTCAAAAGTTAGCTTCTCAATGTTAACTAGATATGGAGCTTCTTTAAAGGGAGCAGGGTCTATAACTTCAAACAACCTGAATAACGTAGAGTTTGCTATCTCTTTGTTTTCAGGCGCAAATACAGCTTATATCAAGGGAAACCAAAATAAATTCGTAGCAAGCGGCAAAGACATATCCCTTGACGCCTTATATCAACTTTCTCCTTTTACCCTTGAAGGAGAGAAAATAATCAAAAAGCCTTATTTAAAATTTTTATATAATATTGGAACAATAAGAGGATTTCCTAACCCCCCCTCAAACAGGATTTTATACCACGTGCTTTCGTTAGATCTAAACAAGGGCATTACAATACTCTCACCTGAATCGTATCTTTCGTTTTACCAGGATGTAATAAAAGATATCAAGCCTTATCATCCAAATACCTATCTTAAAGGTACCACGTCATTTGAAGTAAGTTACGATAATGGAAACTGGCAAGGAAAAGCAATTATAAAGGATTTCAATTCGAATTTTTATTCTTTTTCAAGCGCTAACATTAGTTTTCATGGCAACGACAATGAATTTTTTATTGACAGCGCACATCTTTACAAGGGCGGTGGAGAATTAAATTTTTCAGGCTCTATAGCTCCCGATTTAAATATCAGTGGAAAAACTATAAACTACCCAATAGATGCTGCAGGATTTAGTTTGCTTGCAGACTCTACTTTTAACATATACCACTCTAAGCTTACCACCAAAGGCAATATAAACCTTACATCAAATAATATTTATTATAACGGTAAAAGCGGTGGAAGGTTATCAATGGATGTATCATTAGACTACCCCTTTCTTAAGGTAAACAACATCTCCTTAGAAAATGACGGACACATAGCAAACCTTAAGGGAACGTTGCCAATGAATAAAGAGGCACTAAAAAGTAATGAGACCGCTGACTTAAAGCTTTCAATATCAAATTCAAGCATAACACTGCTTTCATTTCTATTACCCAAGAATATGTCCATAAAATCATGTGAGGGAGATGTAAATCTTCAAGTATCAGGCAGCTTTGACTCACCAACTCTAAATGGAGATGCAAATATATCTAACATGTCGTTATTAGTAAGTGGCAGGGAAGTTAAAATAAAAGATTTTAGTGCAAAACTTAATGGGGACGCAATAAACATGACCGGATACATTATTGAAGATGGCGGAATAGCAAGTCTAGATGGGAAAATAAATGCCAAATCAAAAGATTTAGATATAAACGTTTTAGGAAAAAATTTCTATGTTGACGTTGGGAAAACATATAACGGCTTAGCAGATTTCTATTTGAATTTCGGAGGCAGTATATTTAATCCCGTGTTAAAGGGTAACATAAACCTTACAAGGGGACATATGGGTCTTGCTGAAGCTGCTACCTCAGCTCTTCCCAACATCAAACTTGATCTCAACATAAACATTGGAAAAAATGTTTTGCTTCAAAATGACTTCTTTACTCTCTATCCAACGGGAGATGTCAAAGTTGCCGGAACACTAAACAACCCACTAATATTTGCCGATCTTAATGTCAATTCAGGAAGGATTTCGGTTTTCGATCAGCCATTTCAGATTACAAAAGGAGATATAAAATATACTCCCCTTAGTCACAGCGTAAATATTTTAGCGCAAACTAGCATATCAGAATATAAGGTATATCTTACAGTAAGTGGGCAAATAGAAAGCCCAAAACTTTCCTTTTCATCAATACCTGAACTAAGCGAGTCGCAAATAATAGCTCTACTTGGCACAGGTAAAAACCCAGTTGTTTACTCCTCAACGGTCGCAGCAATGTCTCCAATAGCTGCAATGTCCCAAGCCCAGGGAATATTATTTGAACCAATAAAACGAGCATTAGGTCTATCTCGATTGTCTTTTGGTATATCCGTCGACGGAAAACCACAAATTTCTATATCAAAATCTTGGAACAAAAAGGTTTCAACATCTGTTACGTATACGCTTGAAGCAAAACCTCAAGCTACTTATCAAGCAGATCTTCAGCTTTCAAAAACAACCTCTTTTGTTATAAGAAACTCAATTACAAATGACACATCGTTCAATAGAGGAACATTTGTCGGTTTATACTATAGGTTTTCGTTCTAAGGCCTCAAAAAATTAACACATCCAAAATTTCTATTTCTTCTTTGGTTCCTTTTGAGGAAAAAATTCCATCTTAAATTCAAATTTTGGATAAATCGTCGGCAATCTCAATATGTGATAGGTTCTTAACCCCATAGCAAGTCTTTCAAGCCAGGAAGAAGTAGGCCACCCTATATGAATAACTATCCTTTTATCTGGAAAACTTTCCTGCAATAAACCAAGCAGACCGTTTATACCACCATCAACGCCCCAAAAATGGTTTACCGGAATTATAAAGTGATTATTAGATATTCTCTCTGGTACTTTCTGTCTTGACATAAAAAACGTTACGTATATCTTCGAAGAATCATCAACCCTTTCAAAATTACGTTCCATAGGTCTCCTAAAGTATATGTGAATATTTGATATATCGTTTTCCTTTATGTAATTTATTACGTCTTGAGGTTTTTCAGTAGATACCTTTATAACCTTATCAATATTCTTATTCTTTATAATAATAGTTCCAAATATCAAAAAGACAATCAGCGAAGACGTCCACAAAAGAGCACCATCAGGTTTATCTTTAAGCAAAAATATAAAGCTACCTAAAAACAGTAAAAAAAGAAAGCTATTGGTAATAATGCTTGTCGAGTACTCTTTTACATCCTCTCTACCTCTATACGCTCTATAAACTATAAGATTAAAAAGATTAATTACAAATGTAGCGACAAGACCAATTGCATACATCTGTGCAACAGTGTGTTGATTTCCAGATGTAACTAAAATTATCGAAATAAAGGCAACAGACATAATAATAATAATTCTATAAGCTGCGCCAAATCTATTTGTTTTAGTCAGCGGTGAAAACTTATACTTTTCCGCAACTCTATCTAAAAGCTCAACTGATGCTACCATAGCAGTATTTACAGCAAATATCAAAGTAACAGTCGCCAAGATTACAACTACTATCGCCAACGGTAAACCGCCAAGCATACGGGAGAAAAATGTGATAAGGTCCTCAGAGTGATTAAATGGGTCAGGCACCTGAGAAAGCGCAAGGGTTCCTATTAGAGGTATTATAATACCGACAGTCAACGCAAGCGTAATATATGCCTTTTTAATAGTCTTCCAGTTTTCCACGAGAGAGTGTGTTTGTAAAACAGATTCAATACCTGAAAATGCAAGTATAGTAGCCGACATATTAAAAGTGATGTTCATATAAGAGTTTATTGGGTTTGTATTGAATATCCCCTTTAAGCTATATTGATATGCGTTAATCAAGAAAGGTAAACCTGAACTAAAATTAAAGAGTCCAAGTATAGCAACATTCACAAGTATAATTGCTGCTGCTATAAATATAGAATAAGTTACCTTAACGTTTTCCTTGATACCTATAAGATTAAGAAAGGTAATGAATAAAATAATACATACCTCAAAAACTATCTTCAGTTCATGAGGAAATGCCAAAAGCGAGTGGATATTATCTATCGCAGAAACACTTGACATTGCAGCAGTAGTAATGTAGTCAACTATTATTGAGGCGACGGCTATAAAAGAAAAGGTCTGGCCAAGGACCAGATATGAAAAGTTATATACACCACCCCCTTTTAGGTTATTTTTTTCAAGAATTTCCGCTACTTCGGTCAAGGAAAAAGAATATAAAGTTACCATTGCAAAGGTAAAAACAAGGTAAAATACAGCGTGTTCACCTATAAAGTGGAATGCTTCGCCAGGGGCGTAAAATATAGAAGTTAGTTCGTCCATCATCGTGATTACAGCAACCCCCATAAAGCCTAAGTAGAGCATTCCGCCTTTTTTATAATATAAAATCTTCTTCCTTTTAGTTAAATAGAATAGAGCAATTAAAAGTATTACGTTACAAAAAATTACAATCGATACTTTCATTAAATCTAAATTTGTTATAGACAAATTAATATCAATCTCCCTAAATAACATAAATATATGTATATTTTAACATTTAAGCTTTTAATATTAGTAGATGTATATCAGTAGATGTATATCTTTTTCACAACTTTCCAGATTTTAAAATTTCAATAAATAATCTTAAACCCAATATACCTGCCAAGACAAAGCCCAAAAATCCTAATAATGGATAACCAAATATCTTAAAACTTGTTTGAAACTGAAATAACATTGATGAACCAATCATTAATGCAACAATTATCATAGCTAGACTAAGACGAGTGCTTGCTTTGTCCAAATGATTAATAAGACCTTCCAATCCCTTGTGATCAAACTTAATTGTAAGATTATCATCCCTTAATTTTAATAAAATTTCTCTTAAATTAGGTGGCAAATCTCTAAGAAATAAGGTCGTATCCTCTACTGCAAAAAAGAAGTCCTTATATACTTTAGAAAAATTAACCCTTTTAAACGTCAAACTTTTAATATGAGATTTCAGGTATTCTATCATGTTAAATTCTGGATAAAGTACTCTACCAATTCCTTCGTGAATTACGAGCGCTCTCAACATTAGTACTAAAGATGTGGGAAAACGAATTCTGTATTTTCTCATTATATCTAAAAATTCCTCTATTAGCGTTCCTACATTAAGTTCTTTTAATGGGACCTCATAATAACGTTCCAAAAAATCAAATAGATCAATCCTAAAATTGATCGTATCCTTTGGTACTGGAGCTATATTAAGACTTAATATAGTCTTTACCAATAAATCTATATCCTTATATAAAATGGCGTTTAAGATGTTAGTAATCCAATTTATGATGGAATCATCGAGAACGCCTACCATACCAAAATCTACAAAAGCCATTACATTTTTGGGTAGAAGGAATATGTTTCCCGGATGAGGATCAGCATGAAAAAAATGGCACTCGAAAATTTCTTTTAAAATGAAATTAGCACCGTTGAGAGCTATAGCTTTTTTGTCTATCTCTAAATTCAAAAGGTTATCAATTTCAGAAAGCTTATAACCATTTATATACTCCATTGTCAAAACTTTTGGAGCAGATAAATCCCAATAAACTTTCGGAAAATAAACCTTGTCGTCATTTCTAAAACATCTTCTAAAACGTTCAATGTTTCTACCCTCTCTAATAAAATCCATCTCTTTCCTAATAGTTTTAGCGAATTCTTCGACAATTTTGTCAGGTTCATAATAGCCAATTTCAGGAAAGTGTTTTTTTAATAATGAGGCAAAATCGTATAAAATCTTAATATCCAACTCAACAATTTTTTCTATTCCAGGCCTTTGAACCTTAACGGCTACTTCTTTGTCTTTATATACTGCTCTATGCACTTGAGCTAAAGAACCTGCTGCTATAGGAACCTCTTCAAAAGAAGTAAAAACCTCATTAATAGTTTTTTTTAACTGACTTTCTACAATCTCTTTTACATTTTCAAATGGAAATGGAGCAACGTTATCTTGTAATTTACTCAATTCTTTTATAAATTGAGGAGGTAGAAGATCTGGTCTACAACTTAATATCTGGCCAAACTTTATAAAAGTAGGGCCAAGTTCTTCTAAAACTAGCCTCACTCTTTCGGGCGTAGAAAGGCGCTCAACACCTCCCTTTTCTTTTTTAAAGATACCTTTTTGCCAAAATAAAAAGAATTTAAATCTTAATCGTTCTTCAACTTTATCAAGTAAATCTTCAAAACCATAACGAATTAATATAGAAAATATCTTGAAATATCGCTTTAATTCCTTATAATTCTTATCTAATTCAAAAAGGAACACAATTAACTATCTCATTTTTTCTAGGAGTTCTTCTTTTCTATGTCATCAAGTCTCTTTAAAATTTTTTCCATATCATCTTTAGTAGGTAATCCCATTTCTGATACAGTCTTTTTAACAGTTTCAGAAACTATTTGCATTAACCTTTTTTCTTGCTCATCTACCTGTTTTAAAAGCTTATCTATCATCTTATACCTCTCTTCACTTGCAACTTCTCCTCTTTTAACCAAATCATCAATTAGCCTTTCAGCCTTTTCTCTCGTAATATCAACAACACCAAGCCCCATTAATAAAGCTTTGCTAATTAAATCCATCCTATTTCTCCCTCCTTAAAGTACAAATTAACAAACTCTTTTAATTTTTTAATTTTACTACTTATATATTAGTTTTAAATTAATTTTTATACACGCTCAAAGGGGGTGAAAGATATCCACAAAAAGATATCAAGCATATGTCTTATATTTTAATTAATATTTAAAACATAATATATTTCCCTTCACTTCATGTTAGAATATTAATGTGCTAAGCGGGGAGCTGGCGGTGCCCTGTACCTGCAATCCGCCATAGCAGGGCCTAATTCCCCAGCCGAGGCTTAGAGATGTAACGCAGCACTGTAAAGTGCAATGTTGATAGCAAGGCCTTACGCGACGGTGCTACCGTGAACCCCGCCAGGACCGGAAGGTAGCAACGGTAAGCGGTCAGACCGGGTGCCGTAAGTACCCCTTGCAGGAGTTGTACTTACAGAAAGCGGTTGTATCTCTATTGTCGAAGCTGGGGTGCACAAAGGTTATTTTGTTTAATCTTAATTTTACATATCGGAGAAAGGTTAATCTAAATGAATTATGTTAATAGCTGATGATTGGTGTTTTGCATGTGGAAGAGCCAACCCGTTAGGGTTACATCTTGAGATATATCAAAACGAAGAGGGAGTATACACAACCTTTCACTTTCAAAAAAATCATCAGGGTTGGAATAATATTGCGCATGGAGGCATAATAACAACCCTTTTGGACGAATTAAGCACATGGGCCGCAGTGAAGCTAGGACATAATGTTGTAACAGCTCAATTAATAGTAAAATTTAAAAAACCGATTCCTATAAATACATATGTACTAGTATCTGCAAAAGTAACTGAAAATAAGGGTCGTTTAATATACGTACAATCTCAAATAGAAAGTATAGACAGAAAAATATTATATGCCATGGGTCAGGCTACTTTATCGGTTGTAAGATGAGTAACTATTCCCCTACAATAGAAAATAGAAAAGCACGTTATGAATATGAAATATTAGAGACCTTTGAAGCAGGAATAGAACTTGTAGGAACAGAAGTGAAGTCCTTACGTCTTGGCAAAGCCTCCTTTTCTGGTTCATATTGCCAAGTTGAAGATGGTGAACTTTGGATATATGATTTTCACATATCTCCTTATGAGCAGGGCAATATATTTAATCCTGATCCAAAAAGGAAAAGAAGGCTTCTTGTCCATAAAGGAGAAATACTGAGATTATATAATGCTGTAAAACGAAAGGGTTTGACGTTAATTCCCCTGAAATTATATTGGCACAGAGGGAAAGCAAAAATTCAAGTTGGACTTGCAAGGGGTAAAAAATTATACGACAAGCGTGAAAGCATTAAAAAGAGGACGTTAGAAAAGGAAAGTAGAAGAGGAGAGTACTAATTTGAAGGGAGCAAAAAAATGTTTAAAAGGCTTAGTCTAGCTTTTATTTTTCTTTTCGTTTTGATTGTAACCTTCTCGTTGGGCTATATATCAGCAAAGTTTAAACCATCTGGCGTAAGAGTTGGTTATATTGAAATTAACGGAGTAATAAACGATCAAACAAGCGAGTCCGTATCATCAGCGATAAGAAAGGCGAAATCTGACCCATACATCAGAGGTATATTATTAAGAGTAAATAGTCCAGGCGGCTCAGTAGGCGCTAGCCAAGAAATTTTTGAAACCTTGATGAACTACAAAGAAAGCACAGGAAAACCCATTATTGTTTCCATGGGAGATGTAGCCGCGTCAGGTGGTTACTATGTATCTATAGCTGCAGACAAAATTTTTGCTTTGCCTTCTACTCTTACTGGAAGCATAGGAGTAATTGCCAATATATTTGATATTCACGAACTTATGAAAAACATTGGCATAAAAGAGGAAACCTTAAAAACAGGAGAATACAAAGATACAGGCTCTATATTCAGATCACTTACTCCTAAAGATAAGGAATACCTAATGGGACTCATCGGAGATTCATATGGCCAATTTCTATACGATGTTTCAACAAGGCGAAATATTCCACTCGATAAACTAAAAACTATTGCAGATGGAAGAGTTTTTTCTGGAGCAAAGGCAAAATCACTCGGTTTGATTGACGAACTTGGCACGTTAAACGATACTATAGATTATATGAAAAGCCTATTAGGTGCAAAAACGATTACATTAGAAAAGTTAAACAATAAAAGCATCTTAGATCAAATAGTTGGAGCTTCTTCAAGAACAAATTTAGAACAAAGTAATTTTTTAATGTATATTTTGCCTTTCTTTAAGGATAATATCTTAAAATAAAATATTCTGGAGGGTATAGTGGCTAAAATTGGAAATTTTAGTGAAGTAGAAAATAAGAAAATGGACGTAGATGGTGCAAAAGGTGCAAGCATAAGATGGCTTATAACGCCAGAAGATGGCGCACCAAATTTTGCCATGAGATTGATTACTATTGAACCAGGCGGTCAGAGTCCTGCCCATTCACACAACTTTGAACATGAAATGTTTGTTTTAGAAGGAGAGGCAACAGTTGTCTCAGATGGCTTAGAAACAAAGGTGCACGAAGGCTCATTTATTTTTATAAAACCCGGTGAATTCCACACAGTTAAAAATACTGGCACAAAAGTTTGCACCTTTTTGTGCATGGTACCAAATTATTCTATAAAGTAAAGGTGAAATGAATGTTGCCAAGACTAAAAAATTTAAACAAACTTGCTTTTGAAAGAAAAAACGGTATAAACAAAAAGATAGTGTTTTCTCCAAACACTGATGGAAACCACTTTTTATCTTTACATCTGTACGAGGGCGTACCAGGCGAAGAAATTATAATTGATACAGAAGTAGGCGATGAAATAATTGTTGTTTTGAATGGTAGTTTAAAAGTAAAAATAAACGAAATTGATTATCATGTTAAAAAAGATATGTCAATTCTTTTACCATCAGGTTCAAGTTATCAGCTCATAATTGAAGGGGGAGAACCGCTAAAGGCCTTTGTGATTGGATGCAATGAGTGTCTTCTCGCAAACAATTTAAAAAAAGAGTACCAATCAGTAAAAGAGTAAATAGTGCAAAATGTTTACAGGCATTATTGAAGATGTAGGCAAAGTAATCTCCTTTTTCCCAGAAGGACAAGGCTATAAAATAAAAATCGCATTCAATAAACAATTCGACGATTTAAAGGTTTCAGATTCTATATCAGTTGACGGAGTTTGTCTAACAATAACAAAAATAATTGGGAAGATTTTTGAAGCAGATATTTCAAAAGAAACTGTTTCTGTTACTACCTTCAAGCATTTTAAAAGTGGAATGAGGGTAAATCTCGAAAGAGCAATGAAACATGACTCAAGATTCGGAGGACATATTGTGCTTGGTCATGTTGATGCTGTAGGAAAAATAACTTCCCTTAAGAATGAAAAGTTAAATACCATACTCACAGTAGAATATCCTCCAAAGTTAAAGAAGTATATAGCGCACAAAGGTTCTATAGCCATAAATGGAATAAGCTTGACCATAGCTGATTTGAAAGAAAATTTTTTTGATGTGGCGCTTATACCATTAACCATAAAGGAGACCTCTCTCGCTGATAAGCAGGTAGGCTCGCTTGTAAATATTGAAGTTGACGTCATAGCGAGGTATATTGAGAGTTTACTAAAGTACAAGGTTTGATTAACAAAAGAATCGATCTCTTAGAGAATTATAAAATTTTATATAATTTTTTTGGCCCTCAAGGTTGGTGGCCAGCAGATAGTCCTTTGGAAGTTGTAATTGGAGCAATTCTTACCCAGAACACTTCATGGCAAAACGTTGAAAAGGCTATATTTAATCTTAAACAAAATAATCTCATAAACCTTATAGCGCTAATTGAAATAGATCAAGTTGAGCTTGCAAGACTTATTAAACCTTCAGGTTACTACAATTTAAAAGCCAAAAGATTAAAAAATCTTTTACTAGAGATACACAAAAATTTTCACAGCATAGAAGAAATGAAAAAATTAAGCCTAAACGAAGCAAGGAATTTACTATTGGGAATAAAGGGGATTGGCTATGAAACTGCCGATTCTATTCTTCTCTATGCACTCGAATATCCAACATTCGTAATCGATACATATACTTTAAGGTGGCTTGAAAGGTTAAATATAAAATTTTTTGGTAACAAAAAGAACAGATACCATCAGTCACAAACTCTTTTTATGAAAAACTTACCTAATGATATTAAACTTTTCAAAGAATACCACGCTTTAATTGTAAAACTTGGAAAAGAATTTTGTAAAAAAAGGCCAAAGTGTTCTGAATGTCCCTTTTTCATTAAAGCTCTATAACACTTTCCTTAACACTTGAGTCCTTCTTATCCTTTAGCTTATGAGGTCGTGTATCCCTAATAAGAAGACTAAACAGGGTAGCAATAATAAATAGAAAAAATATCCCAAAAAATGTTGAATTGAAGGCCATTATAGCGGCATGCAGATCAATGTAATTGCTTAGAAGTGCAAAGGTCTTATTTGGTAAGTCTGCAGGAGTAGAACCGCCATTCATCATTAGTGCCCCGCTTAGATCAGCAAACCAAGTACTTAACGTTGGAGAAGTGGTAGCAGGGCTAATTAACGAGCTCTGAGTATAAAACGGATTGTTTGTAACAATATGCTCTACCATATATGCCCTGTTTATCGTAGTGGAGTTTTCAAGCATAGTAGCAAAAACCGCTATTCCAATACTACCACATACAGTCCTTATAAGATTAAAGAGACCAGATGCACCAAACATAAACCTTTTCTCAACAGTCATTAGCGCTGCAGTGCTCAAAGATACAAAAATAAAGGCAAAGGCAACCCCTTGAATTACTTGAGGAATTAATATATCCCAAGCATTTGTATTTAGATTCATCGTTGTAAGAGGATAAAAACTTATTGCAGCCAGAACTGTAGCAATAAAGATCATCTTCTTGGGACCTATAAAATTATATATCCTTCCAGCAATGGGCATCGCAAAAGCCATAGTTAGACTTCTCGGCATCAAAGCCAAACCAGATTCCATTACTGAATATCCCAGAACATTTTCGAATAACATTGGCAGTAAAAATAGACTTCCGAACAATCCCATCCCAAAAATACCTCCAAGTAGAGTAGCGCTCGTAAAAGATATATCCTTTAAAACCCTTAACTCAACGACAGGCTGATCAGTCTTCAATTCCCATATTACAAAAGCTATCAAAGAAATAGCACTAATAATAGCAAGCTTTACTATAAAGTCAGACTCAAACCACGAGTTTTCTTGTCCTTTTTCAAGCATTATCTGTAAAGTAGAAAGGCCTACTGTCATCAACATAAGACCAATATAGTCAATTTTACCGACATGTCTTTTACGGTCAGGCGATTCCTTTAAAAAGAGAGATATCATTATAAGGTTCAATATTATAAACGGCATATTTATATAAAAAATCCAATTCCAACTGTAATTATCAGTTATATAACCACCAAGAGTTGGCCCGATGCCAGGACCTAGCACAACTCCCATTCCAAAAACACCCATAGCCTTACCTTGCTCTTCTGGCGGAAAAGTCTCCCTGAGGATTGCTTGTGACATAGGAATTAGAGCACCACCACCAATCCCCTGAATAATTCTAAAAATTATCATAGACTCTAAATTCCATGCAAGTCCACACAAAAAGGATCCAATTCCAAAAATAACCACACTAAAAGTAAAAAACCTTACCTTGCCAAACAGGTCGCTCAAAAATCCTATAGTTGGCATTATAACAACGTTTGACAGCATATACGCAGTTGACACCCACGTAATTTCAGAAACCGACGCGCCAAGAGACCCTCTCATGTTAGGAAGTGCGACGTTTACTATGCTAGTATCAAGAGCTGCTACTAGGGTGCCTAACATTATAGTAATAGTTATCATCCACTTATTTTTTGGGGCTGTTTCCTTAGACATTATTAATTATCCTTTCACATCCTTAAAATTTAAACGTTTAAGTAGTTAGAAAATTAAAATTTTTCGAATAATAGAAGATGAAAAATGAATAGACAAAAAATTACTTGTCTATCATTTAATCTAACTTGACTTAGAATATTCAAAATCCCGTATCTACGTAAGGATTTACAGAAAGCCCTGGATAAAGAGGATGCTTTGGATCGTAAGGACTGTCTATTGCTATTCTCACAGGCACTCTTTGGACCACCTTTACAAAATTGCCTGTGGCGTTTTCAGGTGGTAAAAGACTAAAAACTGCTCCTGTACCCGGTTGAAAGCTTTCAACATGACCTTCAAACTTAATACCTGGATACGCATCCACGTATATATCAACCTTCTGACCTACTCTCATTTTATCAAGCTGAGTCTCCTTAAAGTTTGCAGTAACCCACAAATCATTTTTCTTTACTAAAATAAACAGTGTTTGGCCTGGGACAGCATAGTTCCCTACTTCTGCAAATTTTTTCGCAATGTAACCGTCTTCCGGAGCATAAATTTTTGTTCTCCTAACATTTATAAGTGCTTGATCAAGGTTTGCCTTAGCTTCTTTAATAGCATATAGCGTTGTAACCTTTTTTGCTCTTATAGTATCTAGAGCAGCCTTAGCTTGATTAACAGCCTTCTCAGCAGCTTTCATTGCAGCTATTGCAGTCTTTTCCTTGGTAACATAGGTATCATAAACATCAGCAGAAACAGCGTCTTGTTTGTATAAATCTTCATACCTCGTCTTTTCCTTTTGTGCAAGTTCTGCCTCAGCCTTAGCAGACGCGTAGTTATCCCTTGCTTGCTGTAAAGCAGCTTCTGCTTGTTTTTCAGAACTCTCGATTTCATTAATAGTAGCCTCAGCCTTTTTTAATGTAGCCTCATTAAGGTTAAGCGCATTTGTATAGTCCGCAGTATCGATTTCGGCAAGAACTTGACCCTTTTTAACCTCTTGATATCTTTCTACATTAACTGCTACTATCTTGCCAGATATTTGAGGTGAAATATAAATATACGTACCTTCAACATAAGCGTCGTCTGTGCTTTGATGAGTAAGAGAATATACTACTTTTTGATACGCAAAAGGAGAAGCAACTACCAAAATAATTAAGATAAATATAAGAAATATCTTTTTACTAGGCTTTTTTATCTGAGGTCTAGAAAATCTAAACTTAGTTTTATTTTCTTCTTTAAATTGTTCTGACATAATTCCTCCTGAAGAATCCTAATATTATATTAATAGAGTATTATTTTAGTAAATGCTGACCGATCAGTCAACTACTAAAAATTTTTCAAATTTCACTAATTTTACCTATAAATAACTTTGTTTTTTGAACCTAAAAGAAATTCTAATAAACAAGGGGTATTTACAAATTATTTAAAATGATATAATAAACTTAACAAATATTTTTAGGAGGCGTTTGACATGGATCGGAGGTCTGTTTTGGTAGCCTTTAAGAATTTTCAGATAGATAAATCTGTTTTAAAAGAGGCTACAAGAATCGCAAGATCGAATAATGCTGTTGTTTACCTTCTGAACATAGTTGAGCGCTCTGGTTTCCTAGGTGTATATAACCCTAGCGCTGAAGAAGAGTTATTTAAAAAAGCAGAAAGTGAGATAGCTAAAGCGAAAGACTATCTTAGATCGGAAGGCGTTGAGGCAGTTGGACTTGTAAGATTTGGCGAAAGAAGCGAAATAATATGTGAAGTTGCAAAAAAGATAAAACCAGTGCGAATTGTTATTGGAAACAGAGGGCTTAAGGGTATAAAAAGACTCTTGTTTGGAGGAGTACCAGAAAGAGTAGTAAAGGCATCTTGCTGTCCTGTTTATGTTGTAGAATAAGAAAATAGATCTTTCTACCCCCGAACATATAGCTTCGGGGGTTTATTTTTTATAGCAACCTTAAAAAATCTTTTAAAGCATTAATAGCAGAATCTAGCTTACCTAGATCTTTTATTCCACCTTGTGCAACCCTATTCTTTCCTCCTGCCCCACCTCCAGTAACTTTCGTAATAATTTTTGCTAGCTCGTTTGCACCAATAGTTTGTGACAGTCTATCAGAAACTGAAAGCACAAAATTAGCACTTCGATTATTCGTATAATAAACAAATAAAATTAAATTATCAAAGCGATTTCTGGCAACATCTATGAAAAAGAGCAGGTCTTCATTTGTACGAACATTTAAATTTTCAACAATCAAATAAAATTTTCCAACTTCTTCTGGTTCTAGAGTATTAGCCTTTAACTTCAAAAAATTCATAGTCGTTTCCTTAAGATACTTTTTAATTTCATCTATTTCTTTTATAATTAAGGCAGATTTCTTTACAGGAGAACCACTTGCATCCAAGATTTTATCTATTTTATCAAGATCGTCACGCTTTTGTTGAAAATACTGCAAGGCTTTAATTCCCGTAAATGCTTCAATTCTTCTAACGGAACTTGCAATAGATTCTTGTTTTACTATTGCAAAAGTCCCAATTTCTCCTGTCATTTTCACATGAGTTCCACCACACAATTCTGAGGAAACATTATCAATATTTACTACTCTTACTACCGATTTATACTTATCTGAAAACAAAGCTATCGCACCCGACTTAATTGCATCCTCGAGCTTCATTTCTTGAACAGTTACCTTATGATTTTCCATTATTATTTTATTTACTTTTCTCTCAATATCAGCTATTTCCTCATCAGATAAAGCATTTGAACAGAAATCAAATCTTAATATTTCATCAGAAACATAAGAACCCCTTTGGCTAACCGTTTCTCCAAATTTCTCTCTAAGAACAGCGTGTAGTATATGAGTACAAGTATGGTTATGCGAAGCAAGTTCCCTACGTTCTATATTAATCTCTGCCTCAACAAAATCTTCTCTACTAAAAATACCACTTTCTACTTTTCCAAAATGAAGGATCGCGTCCCTTTCTTTTTGTACGTTTACAACCTTGAAGACCGCGTTTTTTGTTTTTATGTAACCAATATCTGAAATCTGCCCTCCGCTTTCGGGATAAAAAGGGGTTCTATCGAGAACAATACAACCTTCTTCCTTATCCACTAGATTGTTCACTTCAACATTATTTTTGTATATTCCGAGTATTTTAGAACTAATTCTGGTATTCTCATAACCAACAAATTCTGTAGAAAATGAGGTGTTTACAACTTCATCTACAAACTGAGAACCCTGTCTGGATAAATTTTTCCTTTCCAAGAGCAATCTATTAAATCCATCTATATCAACATCTATATTAAATTCTGCAGTCATCTCTCTAGTTAAATCTACTGGAAAACCATAGGTATCATAAAGCAAAAATGCAATTTCGCCAGAAATTATGCCATCTTTTTTAATTTGGGGCATTAGTTTATTAAGCATACTTATCCCCTCTTTAAGACTTTGAGAAAATTTTTCTTCCTCCGACCTTATAACATCAATAATCTTATCCTGCTTTTCCAAAAGTTCAGGATATGACTGACGGTATATATCGCAAACCGTTGGTACCGCTTTATATATAAATGCCCCCTGATAACCAGCAAGGTGTGAAAATGTAAGGGCTCGCCTAAGCAGTCTTCTTACAACATAGCCTCTTCCCTCATTTGAAGGCATTACATCATCAGAAATTGCAAAAACAGCACCCCTTAAATGATCAGACATAACTCTCAAAGGAACTAGTCCTTTACCTCTGTATTCCAAACCCATAATGGAAGAAAGCTTCTCAATAATAGGATAAATTAAATCTGTCTCATAGTTTGAATTTTTCCCTTGTAATACTGAGGCTATTCTCTCTAAACCCATTCCTGTATCTATACCTTTTTTACTAAGAGGAAGTAAATTTGAACTTTCATCTCTATTGAACTGCATAAAGACAAGGTTCCAAATTTCTAAAAATCTATCACAGTCACAAAGAGGAGAACAATCCGGTCTCTTACAACCAAAATCTTCTCCTCTATCATAATAAATCTCAGAACAAGGTCCACATGGACCTACAGGGCCAGCAGACCAAAAGTTATCCTTTTCCCCCGATCTATAGATCTTTTCAGCAGGAATATCCAAAGATCGCCAAATCTCATAAGATTCATCGTCATCTTTATAAATTGTTATAAAAAGCCTTTCCTTTTGAAGGTGCAAAACTTCTGTAACGAAAACCCACGCAAATGGAATAGCTTTTTCCTTAAAATAATCCCCAAAAGAAAAATTGCCAAGCATCTCAAAAAACGTATGGTGTCTGGCAGTTTTACCAACTTCCTCTATATCATTAGTTCTTAAACACTTTTGAGAAGTCGCTGCCCTCTTGAATGGAGGCTCTTCTCTTCCTAAAAAATATGGTTTGAATGGAACCATGCCTGCAATTGTAAACAATATAGTTGGATCATCGGGAACAAGAGAAAAGCTCGGCAATACTGTGTGGCCTCTTTCTTTAAAATAATTCAAAAAAAGACGTCTAATGTCATCTGAAGTCAAGGGGAACCTCCTACAATCGGTATCGGATTGATTTAATTTAAAATACTTTATCTAAAATTATTATATATAAAATCAAATAAAACGTAGCACTTCGCTAACGCTTTTTCGCCTAGGTGGAACAAGATCTTTTACCGCAGGTTTTCCTAAGGGAATTGTAGCAACAATTTTATCATTTTCTCCTATTTTAAGAATCTTACCCATTTCCTTTCTAGCAATATTTGGTGCGGTCATCCAACAACTACCGTAGCCAAATATGTGTGCAGCAATCTGAAGCTGTAAGACACTTGCAGCAACGCTTTGTATTGACGCTTCATAAGCAAATGGCGGCTCATCCTCCTCTATAAAGTATTCATTTATAAAATCCATTACTGATTTATACGGCTTTGCAATAGCAAATATTACAACAGGTGCTTCTTTAAAAAAAGTAAAATAAAAAGTCGATTTTGAAATAAGTTTGATCTGCTTGGAATCTTTTTCTTTATCAAGAGTAGATGCTAAAAATTCAAGCTTTTTTAAAACTGCACTTGCAAGTTCCTCCTTCACAAAATCGTCATAAACAGCCACAAATTCCCAAGGTTGAGAATTAGTAGCAGAAGGAGACATAGTAGCAATATATATAATCTTCTCAACATCTTCTCTTGGAACAGGATCGGGCAAAAATTTCCTATGAGAACGTCTTTTTAAAATTACATCAATAAGCTCTTGCTGCATCATCATCCTCCCTATGAAACTTTATTAATTTATTAATAGACGAAACTAGAATTTGTATTATTTATTACTTATTCTCTTTTTCTGTGCTATTTAGATTGGCACCACTAAAAATCTGGCTTAATAAATTGATCGGAATAGGAAGTATAGTAGTCGTATTCCTCTCTGGAGATATGTCGGCAATCGTCTGTAAAAATCTAAGTTGAATAGTCAAGGGATTTTGAGCCATAACCTCGGCAGCCTGCTTGAGCTTTTCTGAGGCCTGAAATTCTCCATCAGCGATAATAACCTTAGCCCTTCTAAGTCTTTCTGCTTCAGCTTGTTTGGCTATAGCTCTTTGCATCTCTTGGGGTATTTCAACATCTTTAAGTTCAACCACACTTACCTTTATTCCCCATGGATTAGTTTGCTCATCTATGATTTGCTGAAGCTTATGATTTATAGCCTCTCTTTGAGATAACATTTCATCAAGTTCAGATTGCCCCAAAACTGATCTTAAAGTAGTCTGCGCAATTTGAGAAGTAGCCCTTACAAAATTTTCAACCTTAAGCACACCAAGTTCTGGGTCAACAAGCCTAAAATAAACTACCGCATTTACCCTTACTGGGACGTTGTCTTTAGTTATGATCTCTTGCGGCGGAACATCCATTGTAATAGTTCTTAAATCTACTTTTACCATCCTTTCAACAAATGGAATCAAAAGTATAAGACCAGGTCCTCTAACCCCAACAAATCTACCTAACCTAAAGACAACACCTCTTTCATACTCCTGAGTAATCCTTATAGCGCTTGGTAAAACTATCGCAATTACAAATATTGCAAGCAAAATGAAAATCAAAACAGAACTAAAAGCAAACCTCACAATCTCGTACATATTAACCTCCTCATTCAATAATATTTGAGTTCTAACTTACATAAATTAATCCTTTTCTACCCTTTTTACCTTAAGTAGGATACCTTCCTTTCCAACTACCTTTACTGTATCGCCAACTTTATAAAACTCAGAATCTACTGGTTTTGCACTCCAAAGTTCTCCATCAAAAAAAACTAAAAGCAATCGGCCGTTTTCTCTAACGTCTTTCACTTCAACTTCCCTATTTATAACATAAGAAGAATCTACAAAAGGCTTTTTTCTTCTAGTACCAAGAACAAGATAAAAGAGTATAGCTATTAATATGCTAGTTAATAAAGCTGCAGGAATTGCAACTGTAAGAGCTGATGGATAGCCCAATCTTTCGGAGGGCTCAAAAAGCATGAACATCCCAAAAATTAAACTTATTATGCCGCCTGCAGTTAAAATGCCAAAAGATGGAACAAATATCTCAGTTATAAAAAGAACAATAGCAAAACCTATAAGGATCAGTCCTGTTACATTAAAGGGGATATTTCCAAGCGCAAAAAGGGATAATATTATACATATAAAACCTATTACTCCTGGGAAAATTAATCCTGGACTTGCAAGCTCAAAAATGATCCCATAGATTCCAATCATTATTAATATACTCGCAACAGTCGGATTTGATATAAGATGTAAAAAATATTCGAAAAATGACATCTTGTAATATACATAATTAGGCTCTAAATTTAGAGTCGTTTTAGCATTATTAGCTATAACAGTTCTGCCATTTGCCTGAGAAACAAGAGAATTTAGATCATTAGCTATAATATCTATTACGTGTTCTTTAAGTGCCTCTGAATCGTTTATACTTTGACTCTTAAGGACTGAGTTTTGAACCCAGTTTTCGTTTCTCCCATGGATCTTTGCAAGACTCCTGATATATGAAGCTGCATCCTGAGCTGCCTTTTCAAGCAAAATTTTATCATTTCCTCCACCACCAATCATAACTGGATGCGCAGCCCCTATCGAAGTATTTGGCGACATTACTGCCAAAGATGATGCTTCTACAATAAATGTACCAGCAGATGCAGCCCTTGCACCTGATGGGTAAACATAACTAGCAACCGGAACTTTCGATGTCAAGATCGACTGTACTATTTCTCTCATAGACTGATCAAGGCCACCAGGTGTATCAAGCTCTATCACAACAAGTGACATGTTTCTGGTATTTGCACTATCTATACCGCTCTTTATATATCTAGCAACAACAGGATCTATTGCGCCGCTTACTTGTAAAACCAATATATCCCCTGCATAAGCTCTCTGAAAGGAAAAAAGGACAAGAAAAGTTAGAAAAATAAAAAAAGTAGAACTAAAGGATTTCATAGTTAATCAACCACAATCCGAATATGCAAAGGCCCAATAGCATAAGTATCTTCCGCAGCAAGGATACTAACTTTAACCTTCCCCTGATATGACAAATTTTTTATATTTCTTATTGCATTATATAAAACAGGATATGATACGTTTCCAACAGTTCCAGTTAAAGGATCGGGTACAATCCCTCTTAGCTTTGCTACATGATTTGTCTCCTGTAGTAAAAGCCCGAGCTTAGCAAGAAGCAAATTGCTATCAAGATTTGGATCTAACTCAGTAGATACTATTGTTTCATCTTTTCTAAAAACAAGAGTGTTTTCAAAAACTTGAAGAGAGGCAAGAATATGTTTTTCGCCAACTACTACATTACCCTCAGATAGTATTCTTACTGCAAATTGAATGTCATTTCTCGCCATCGTATTTATTGAATCAAGCACATTTTGTTTTGGTATAACAAGCACAGTTTCTGTACTTCCTAAACCCAACTCATTAGCAAGAATTGCATTTGTTCTTTGTATAAAATCATTCAGTTCACCTTCACAAACTGATCTATCTCCCCCCTGTATTATTGTCTGAGCAATTATTTGGTGTGCTTCAAATTGAAGTTTGCCAGTTCTGAGGGATTGAATAGACGTTTTGAGCTTATCTAACAATGCCCTTGATGAACTAATATCGTTTAATAGACTTTCCTTTTCAGAATTCAGGGAGGCTATCTTCTCGTCTAGCAAAGATTTCTGATATTCCATTTCCTTTATATGAGAAAGCGCCAGTTGATTTTCCTTTTTAAGATTTATTGTATCTAAAATGAGCTTCTGTTTCTCTTTATTGACGTTATTTAAATCGAATTTAAGATTTTTCAATTCGACAGAGCTCTTACTATATTCTTCCAAGAGTCTGTTTTTCTCTTGAGCTAAATTATTCCTTTCCTTTGTTAGAGCAGAAATTTCTTCTTTTAAACTTTGCAGACCAAAAAGAGCTATTCTAGCATTCTGAGAAAGAGATAACATAATAACAATGGTTATTGCAGCTATCAGTATTCCAGAACTAACCGACATAAAGGTTGCGGTATATTTTGGCCTCAATCCAAAAATAGAAAGCCTTTTTTTGCCTGCCTTTTTTCCTAATTTGTCTGCTATATAAGCAACTACTGCACTCAGAATAAGGATGATCGGTATAAAATAAAAACCAAACTCTAAGTGTCCCACTTGACAACCATAAATATTCCAAAAATCGTAAGCAAAATATCTGCGCCAAATGATGCAATGAAAGGAGGAATATAGTTCATATAACCTAATGTCGTTAGCAAACTAAAAATTAGATAGTATATAAGCACAGTGGTTATAGCAATGCCGAAACCTAAGACAGATGATTTTCTATCTGTAGCAATACCAAAAGCAACCCCTATACACGCAAATGCAAAACAGGCCAATGGCAGCGAGATTTTGTTGTAGAGATCAACGTATAAGGACTTATCAACGATATCTTTGGAATTTGAGAGATAGCTAAGCAATTCAAAAAAGCTCATATCCCTAGGCTTTTTTGCCGGTAAGGTCTTTATAGCTTGAGGCAGAACTCCAAGCGGAACAATCAATTTCTCAAAATCTAGCCTACCCACAATAATTCCATCCTTTGAAAATTCATAAGAAAGCCCCTTTGATGCCACCCAACGATTGCCTGAAAATTCAAGATTACTAGCGTATATAGTTCTCTTCAAGAATTCGTTATCAAATTCTTGAATATACACTCCTTCTAAAGACATTGTAGCAGGTTTATATTCTTTTGCAAAGATTATAAATTTTGGTTTGGGATTGTCAGGCGGTAATTTAAATAAAACATTTTGCCTTTCTGTATTAAGCTCCTTTTTTAATTCTCCTGCTATAATATATCTGCTTGTATTCAACAAAGGGTATGCTAGCTTTTCAAACGTAAAAAAAGAAACAGCAGAAAAAATAACACCAATTACCATAAAGGGCAGTGAAAACTTAAAAATAGATAGGCCTGCAGATCTTAAAGCTACAAGCTCCCAATTCGATGAAATCCTGGACACAGCCATCAATACACCCAAAAGCGTAGCCATAGGAAAAGCAAAGGCTATTGAATACGGCACACTACATGCAGCCAACTTTACCCCTGTTAAGAAGGAACCCTGATTGTCGGCAACTAACTTTATAGTTCTCATTGATTCACCTGCTAACATTAAGCCAGAAAAGGCAAGCAAACCAAAGAAAAAAAATGGCAAAAAATCATTTAATATGTAAGACCAAAAAAGTTTATTAAAAAGAAGTCTCATTGCCCTATATTTGTAGTGGTTTCTGCTGAATTACCAGACTCCTCTTTTGAAGAGGTTTCAACATTAGATGATTTTATGTTTGTTCCTTCAACTTTTCCTGTTTTTAAATCTATAGAAAACTTATCACCTGTCATCTTAGATGTAGAAGAACCTATCGATGCATCTCCTACCAGAGTAACCAAATCATCAAACAAATCAAGCTCATTGCAAGAAAAGGAATATTGTTTATAAATCCCGTCTTTAACATTAAAAGCCTCTACTTGAGTTTTATTGTTCTTTTTCTTTAAAATAATCTTCTTCGCAAAAAAACTAACGTCTTTGCCACTTAATTTACCGTTGAAAAGATCTAGAACTGACTTATTAGGATAATATTCAGCCTTTTCACCCGTAAACTCATAATCTTTATAAGTAATTACAACGTTACCATCGGCCACCCACGTACCAGTTCCAAAATCAAGATAAACCTGATCAGCCTTCACATTTGGCGCTTCAGCAAATGAAGCCCTCCCAAAGAAAAACAATATTGCAAGGGAAAACAAAAGGATCTTTACACTCTTCAAAAACTTCTCCTCCAACACTCTTTAAAGTTTCTTAGCTTATAGTAAATGTTAGCTATCAATTACATCGATTACATTATATATTATAAATGAAATAAGATTAGATTTATTTTAGAATAAATCCCTATACATTGTAGTGATTATATATTTTAATTTAAGACATTTGCTGCACATGGAATCCTAGAATTGTTGCTTTTTCTAATAAGCTACTATTTAAAAATTCTGATTAGTTGACAAGATTAAAAAGCTATATTAAACTTTAAATGTTAGTTAAAACTAACTTTGGAGGAATATTGTGGATATTTTGTTTATTTTGCTTTTAGGCCTTGTTTCTTTGTTTGTTTTGTATAAAATCTTTTCCAAAAGAAAGACTATTTGTGACAGTTGCCCCAACAAATCATGCAAAACAAAAAATTTTAACTGTTGCGACCTAGAAAATCTTCCTAAGGAGGAAAAAAATGGTTCTCAATAAAGCATTAAAAAACAAAAGGTATAGGGTAGTTGATATAAAACTAGATGAGAAGCTTGCAAGAAGGTTGCAAGAACTGGGAATAGTTAAGGGTGGCAAAATTCACATGATTAGGAAGGCACCACTGGGAGACCCTATACATATTTGTGTTAACGGTCAAAACATATCACTAAGGAATTCAGTATGTTCAGGTATCGTCATAGAAGAAGACAAATAGACGTTTTAAAAAAAAATTCTATAAAGGTTGCATTTGTAGGGAATCCTAATGTAGGCAAAACAGCTCTTATAAATGCCCTATCTGGTTCGAACTTAAAAGTCGGCAATTGGCCTGGGGTTACTGTTGAAAAAAAGGAAGCAAATATTGTTATAAATAATCAGACGTTTTCTTTGGTAGATCTGCCAGGAGCCTACTCATTAAATCCCTTTTCTTTAGAAGAAAAAATAACAAGAGATTTTTTAATCAACGAGAGACCTGATTTAATAGTAAATGTAGTAGATAGCAACCAACTTGAAAAGAGTCTTTTTTTAACCTTTGCGTTATCAGAGTTTGAAATACCTATGGTAATAGCCCTTAATTTTTTTGATGAGATGGTCAAAAATAAAACAGAAATAAATATTAAAAAACTAAAGGATCTATTGTCGGTTGAAGTAGTTCCTACATCAGGAGTAAAAAAAATCGGCATAGATGCTCTTAAAGAAGCAATATACAAAGCTATTAATGAAAGAACATTGCCAAATATACTCTTCGAAGAATCACTTGATAAAAAGTTCAAGCAAATCAAAGACATGTTGAAAGACAAGAAAGATCAATTAGGATATCCGTTATCTTTTGTAGCAGCAAGAGTACTAGAAAGAGATAATCAGATGATCAACGAATTGATTAATAAAAAACTCATCGATAAAAGCATTTTGGATTTGACTGTCGACAACAGCACATATATTGAATCAAGATATAAATTCATATCCTCAATATGTAAGAAGATCTTAGTGAAACATAAAGACTCCTACGATTTAACTCAGAAAATAGACTCGATACTCTTAAACAAATTTCTAGGTTTACCGCTTTTTTTGATTATGATGTTTATAGTATTCAAACTTACATTCGATCTGTCAAAACCATTTGTAGATTTTACTAGCTATTTTATAAACGATTACATTGGAAAATATGTAGTCTATTCACTCTGGTTTTTACCAGACATATTTAAATCCCTTATTAAGGAAGCTATCATAGGTGGCGTGGGTTCAGTAATAAGCTTTTTCCCATTAATAGGAATTTTCTTTTTGTTCATTTCGATACTCGAAGAAAGCGGCTATATGACTAGGGCTGCTTTTCTTATTGATAAGTTAATGAGTTCAATTGGGCTGAGCGGTAAAGTCTTTATTCCACTTATACTTGGTTTTGGTTGTAATGTTCCAGCAATTTATGCCACTAGAGGCCTTGATTCTCAAAAAGACAGGCTTCTTGCAGGTCTTATGATACCCCTAATGTCTTGTTCAGCAAGATTGCCAGTTTATCTTTTGTTTACTGCTGCATTTTTCAAAAGTTTTAAAGAATTAATAATTCTTGGGCTATATTTTCTTGGTGCACTCATAGCTATATTACTTGTCATACTATTACAATTAGCTGTCCCGTCTTTGAAAACCGATTCAACTCCATTTATATTAGAGCTACCACCATATAGGATTCCTCCTTTAAAATTTCTTTTAAAACTTACAGGTTTTAGGGTAAAATCTTTTTTAAGAAAGGCTAGTTCTGTAATACTATTTACAATGATACTTGTATGGAGCATAAATTCTTTGCCGTATAATGCTCCTGTAGGAGAAAGTTATCTCGCACAGGGATCAAGAGCTATTGCTTTTGTATTCGCTCCCGCAGGCTTTGACAAATGGGAAGCAGTTGCAACCCTTTTACCCAGCATAGTAGCAAAAGAGGCGGTTATTGGAACGCTTGGCCAAATACTCGAGGGCGAACAAAACAGTACCACTGAAGCAAAAAGCGCTGAAGAATACAATTTTGCAGATGACACCTCAAAGGTAATTGAAAAATTTAAAGATTCATTTATTGAAGCAGGTACAAGTCTTCTGAATTTCTTTACGATAAATTCATTTCAAGAGAAAGAAAAAAATGAAAGCCTTATGAATAGATTAAGAACTTTGTTCACGCCACTATCGGCTTTGTCATTTATGATATTCATATTGCTTTTCGTGCCATGTATGGTTACCATTAGCGTATTTATACAAGAATACGGTATGAAGTGGACTGTTTTTGAAATTTGTATGCTACTTACCATATCATATAGCGTATCCACATTGGTCTATCAAATAGGCAAATTATTTATACATTGAAGAGTCCTTATAATTCTGCCAAAAAACCGGAGATACTGCATAAGTAAGAAAAAAGATTACTTTAGAACCTGATCTGGACAATTCTTTATAAGCACTTCTTAAAGTTGCACCTGAAGTTACCACATCATCAAGTAGCAAAACCTTTTCTGGTGCTGCCTCGGCATAAAAACAATTCTCAACATTCTGTTGCCTTTCTTTAAAATATAGAAGATGCTGTTTTTTTGTTTCCTTTATCTTCTGGAACCTATATATTGGTATACTCTTCTTTTTTGAAATAGTATTTACAACTTTATCCAGATGAGAGCGTCCAAATTTATCATCAGGAATAGGAGAAATATAAAAACCGTCAAACTTTTTGTTATTTATAAATTTCAAAACTATTTTTGATATCTCCTCCATTGCTATAGGATTTGACTTTGCCTTTATTATTAAATCCTTAAATCTATCTTTATATATACCAACAGAAAAAGATTTATCAAATGGAGGGCAAACAAACTCAAGTCCACTTCCAAAGGATGCCTTACAACCTTTACAAACATAATCCAAACTAAGGTCGTCACATAAAATACAATGCCCTCCAAAAAGGAGGGCAAAAAGTTCTTTTAAGAACATTAAAGACATATTCAATAAATAAAACTAATTTAATCCCTTCTTTAACTCTTCGACTTTGTCTAATCTTTCCCACGTAACTCCAAGGTCAACTCTTCCCATATGACCGTAAGCAGCAAGCGGCCTGTAAATTGGTCGTCTAAGATCTAACTGATTTATAATAGATCTTGGTCTAAAATCAAAGATATCTCTAACTAGTTCCTCTATTCTCTCTTCTGGCACTTTATTAGTACCAAATGTATCAATCATTATTGAAAGAGGATTTGCCTTACCTATAGCATATGAAACCTGAATTTCGACTCTTGAAGCAAGCCCTGCCGCTACAATATTCTTTGCTACATATCTGGCATAATATGCTCCAGATCTATCAACCTTTGTTGGATCTTTGCCAGAAAATGCACCACCACCATGTCTAGCCATACCTCCGTATGTGTCCACAATTATCTTTCTTCCTGTTAAACCAGAATCACCCTGTGGACCACCAATCACAAATCTACCCGATGGATTTATTAAAATTTTCATGGAATCATCTCTCAGATTCTCAGGAATTACAGGCATAATAACCTTTTCTATAATCTCTCTTTCTATCTCTTCATTTTCAACATCAGGTTTATGTTGTGCAGAAATAAGAACAGTATCAACTCTTATAGGCTTAAAACCTTCATATTCTACAGTAACCTGGGTTTTACCATCAGGCCTCAAGAAAGGAATAATTCTATTTTTTCTCACAAAAGCAAGTCTCTTAGCTAGATTATGCGCAAGTGTAATTGGAAGCGGCATATATTCTTCAGTTTCATCACACGCAAAACCGTACACCATTCCTTGGTCTCCTGCTCCAAGCTCCTCTTCAGGCGCACTAACTTTTTCACCACGTTTTTCTAAAGCCACGTTAACCCCATGTGCTATATCAGGAGATTGTGGATCTATTGACGTCAAAACAGCACACGTTTCACTGTCAAATCCATATTTCGCTCTCGTATATCCAACCTCTTTTACCGTTTTCCTAATAATACTAGGAATATCTACGTATGTCTTTGTTGTAATTTGTCCAACAACCAATACAAGACCAGTGGCTACAGTAGTCTCGGCAGCAACCCTACCTGTTGGGTCATCTTCTATAATTGCATCTAAAATAGCATCTGAAATTTGATCCGCTATCTTGTCAGGGTGGCCTTCTGTTACAGATTCCGAGGTGAAAAAATAATGCTTGTTTTGAATCAACTTTTGTTACCTCCTGAAGATTAAGTATTTTAATTCACATTATCAAATATTTGTTTCAAAATTGCAAGTATCATAATTTTTGTATTGATACAAAAGAACAGAATTTTAAATTATTTAATATTGAAGAGTTAGTTTGCACTTAAAATAAAGAATGCTATTCTGATGGCCAATTATTAAGAGCATTATTTATATCAGGCCAAATCTCGGGGACTAGATCAGAGAGAACTTTGCCCTCCTCATAAAGAATTTGCTTTCTAGTAACCCACGTTTCATTTTGATGTAGATGAAATGATATTTTTTTCTTAAAATCTTTTGACCATATCGTTTTACCTTCCACATCAATTAATTTAAAGTCCACATCCATTAAAATCTTCTTTTTTGGGGAAATTGATAGAAAACGCCCGATCCACCAAGATCCTCCAAAAGATGGCAAACTCAAAAGATCAAGAATTGCACCTGGGCTTGAGGCAATAGGCTGAGGTAATAAAAGAGGTTGTGGAAAGTTAGGGATATGGGATATCGTAGTAAGTAAAAACAGGGTTTCTTCAGGTTTAAATCCCATTTTGCTTGCTATAAAGGCCCTTGCATCACTAGACATATCTGCAGGATTAAATGCAGCTACATCCTGGAAAGACAAAAGCACAACGTCTTTTTTGTATTCTTTTAGAGAATCTACGAACATTCTCATAGGAAATGGAATTTCTTCATAAGAAGCAAGATATATACCATTCTTTGCTTGAGGAGGAAAAACTATAATAGAGGGTATTATCCCTGGAGTCTTTTTCCCAAGAGGATAATAAGGTGCGTTCAATACTCTGGTTCCGGATAGAAAAGGTTTTAATGCGGTTTCTATTTCACTATGTAAATATTTAAAATATTGAATCTCTCTAAATCTTTGTGGAAAACCACCCGGCAAATATTTTATAGGACCAGCGTCGAAGGTCTTTATGTTCCTTTGTGAAACTCCATAAATTAAATCCCCCGTTTTTGCATTGTAAATCCTAATTTCAAGCCAAACATTAATTTCATACTTATCCAAAATCAAGTTGGGAAGTGTAACGATGTCAACAAGATGGATAATGGGTAAAATTACAATATCATCGCTGGTAACGTTACCTAATGCTAGATATGCACAAGACATAATAAACTCTTTATTTATTCCATTAAATTTTTTGTCTAGAAGCTCTACATCATCTGTATCTAAATATTTAAGTGAATAGCCAGGAAGTGTACCGTCAAATGCTCTTATTTGCGATCCAGAATATCCTGGGTCTTCGTTTAAAAACGTAGTCTCGGCAAGATAAGGTAAAATTACAGCACTTTTTTGGCCAACAGCATTTGCCTGAGCTTTAAAAATAAAGAAAAATGATATATATAAAAATAAAAAAGATATTAGCAAAATTTTTAATCTCATGATAGTATTCTATCAGAAAAAGATTAAAAATACTTAAGATATATTTTAACTATTCTGAAAATTTAGAAAACTTTATTTTTCTTAATATACCAATTCGAATGTTAAAATTCATTAAACAAATGATTTGTGATATCTTTAATTTAAGAATAGGAGGAAGTCATGGTTGCAGAAGAGAGATTACAAGAAGCAATTAATTATTTTGGAGAAGACGCCCTTAAATTATCAAAACTTCTTACCGAGGAAGAGAAAAAATGGATATATGATTTTTTTGATAAACTTTCAAGAGAGCTTGATTTTGCTGTAACAGTTTCTGATCCAGAGGGCACTCCCGTTATACCGGTGATAAATCATTCAGATTTATGTGGTAAAGTTATACGAGGCACAGAAAAAGGCCTAGCCAGATGTAAACAAGAAGCAGTAAAACGTGGTAAAGATGCAATGGAGCAAGGTAAGCCACAATATTATTTCTGCCATGCAAATATACAAGACTTTATTGTTCCAGTTTTACTCTATGGCAGAAGAATAGGAAATATAGCTGGCGGTCAGTGCTTACCAAAAGAACCAGACGAACAAACGATAGAGCACTTTCGAAAATATTTCGCTGAAATAGGAGTACCAAATATAGAAGAAGCTCTTAACACGCTAAAAACCGCACACATAAATCCCAAAGAAAGAATTGGAAACTTTACCGTAATGTTTGACGCTCTAGGAAAAATTATTTCAAATTACCTTATGTTTCAGATCGAAGCAAAAATAGAAGAAATGAAATTGTTTGAAACCATAAACCAGAATCAAAAGATATCACTTTCATTAACCCAAACTCTTAGTTCTCTATCAGCAAGCTCTGAAGAGTTGGCTGCCTCAAGCGAACAAACTGCTGCTATTGTGAATGAAACAAGAAATAAGTTAGATGAGACCGACGCAATAAACACGTTTATTAAAAAAATTGCAAATCAAACAAGACTTCTTGGTTTAAATGCTGCAATAGAAGCTTCTAGAGCAGGTGTGCATGGCAAGGGGTTTGGAGTGGTAGCTAGCGAAATACAAAAACTTGCAACTGAATCAATGAAATTTGCAAATAAAATAAACGAAACCTTAAACGAAATAAGTATATCTATTAAGCAAATTCTAGAGAGCTCTCAAAATATAGCTAAAGTTTCGGAAAATCAAGCATTATCTATAAATGAGATATCAAGAGTTGCAGAAGATTTGCACGCGATTTCAGAAAAACTCTTAAAGATAAGAGATGTAAATAATTAAAATTATTCTTTTTCTAATTTGTTATATAAGTCATGCAATGAATTATAAAAATTCTCATTTGGGTCTTTGCAAACCAAACTTTTCATAAGACCAGCTATTGTCCCAGCACTTTGATCGTCTACTACATCAACATCATCCGGTCTATATGCTGCAGTATATCCAAGAGCCCATATTAGTGCATATCCAACAAGATCATCCGAAGTAGTGTCATTTGTGTTAAGAGAATTCAAAAATGTTTTACAAGAATAGTTTTTAGGATTAAAAATCACACTTGTATTTTGTTTTGATTTTTTAACATAATTAAAAGTAAAATATTTTCTTACAAATTCAAGCAAAGTTACATCCAAATTTTGAGCACAACCTTCATTCAAGTCCGATGTAAGTGATTTCAACATATCACTATTTAAAGATAGCAAACTTTCGTCTTTAAATGTTAGAAATCCCCATACCCATAACGTCTGTAAAGCTACGCTGCCAGAATCATTTGAATAATTTTGGACAAAATCTCTGCACTCATACACATTTGGATCAAATCCCTGTGCATTAGAAACAGAACTAAAAATTAAGAAAAAAAACAAACTAAATAATATTAATTTTTTCACATTGTCCCCCTTGTAATATTTATGGCTTTATGTAAGCAAAACCTAAACTTTGAAGCCTCACTATCTCAGTAATTCCAGCTTTAACCACTTTTGCCCAATCAAAAACAAGACCTTTATCTATTTTATAAAAATTTAGTGCATTGTTGCAAAACTCAAATATTATACCTTTATCCGATAACTCCTTCATAGTAGTTTCAAGTTCATTCTTTAAATCACTTGTTAATATCAATACTCCTGCTGAGTTAGCTACAACCCTTATTTCGTATTCATAATCATTTAGTATGTCATTTATAAAGTTATTAATATTTTTTAAGGCAACCACCCAATCTTCTAACTTTGAAACGTGAAAACAGACTTTCAGTTTGCTCATCTTAATAAACCTCCATGGCCAGAATGTCTAATCATTTCATAGGTAATTCTTAAACCTGCAAAAGCAATTTGGCCAAAAAGATCAAACGCCCCAGGATCAAATCTTAAAGCGCCACCTGGAATACCAAAAATTGGTATATCACCTCTATACGCTACAAGAAACATTGCCCCAGGTGAAAGAGGTGCTCCATAACTTACAACAGAGGCTCCAGATCTCCTTATGCCCTCAGCAGATGCATCGTCAGGGCTCATACCCCCCGTTACGATTACAATTTGGATGCCGTTTTGTATAAATTTTAAAATTGTGTTCGAAATTAAATCGGGATCGTCAGGCAGACATTCCCTTACAGCTACCTCGGAATTAAATTTTGTCACTTTACTTACAATTAAAGGAGTAAAGGAGTCCTCCTTTCTTCCATAAAAAATTTCAGACCCAGTAACAATTAAACCAACTTTCATATTCAAAAATGGATGAAGGGTCAGCACCTTCCCAAGATTTTTACATTCCCCCTCAATTAATTCTATTTCCCTTTTTTTTATTACTAGACCCTGTACCTTTGCTTTCGCAACAACTCTGCCTTCCTCCACCACAGTATTATTTCTAAGTGTAGCAACAAGGGTATCACCTCTTGAATTAATAGCATCAAGTTGCCGTACTCTTACTTTAAACAGCCCCTTTTTAGCCGCGATAACATCTGCCCACGCTTCTCCGGGCATTTTTACGATCAGGTTATCTCCCGATATTGCACTTGCAAGCCTTAAAGCAGCCTCATCTTCATGAAGCTCATCTTCAGCAATCTTCAAATCCCATATAAAATCCTTGCCAATTTCTTTTAGAACGGGTATATCCTCAGCAGTTATTTTATGTCCCCTTCTGAAGACGGCCTCTTTATGCTTGCCAGGAATAATCCTCGTTAGGTCATAACCCAAAATCATTCCAATACTCTTTTCAACCGGAATCCTTTTTGAGGGATACATTTCATACCTCCAAAGAAAATTCGAAAACTTTTACCTTGCTTCCCTCCTCTTGTGGCGGACCAGGATTAAGCATGGCAATGTGAGTCATATCACGAAAGCCTTTAACAGAGTGACTATGTTGAGAGAATCTTCTGAAATAAAATTTATTGCCAATCAAAGTCCCTCTTAAAAATCTAGTCTCTTTAGAACCTTTGCTAAAAGCTTCGCCAAGTATGCCCTCAAATGGTCTGAAATTATAATTTTGACCAGAAAGTAAAAGTATTAAAGGTCTTACAAATAAATAAAATCCTAAGGTAGCCGCCCAAGCATTACCAGACAAACCAAAATAAAATGTCTTGTTTTTTTTGAAAGCCATTATAGATTTGCCAGGTTGCATCTTTACACGCCAGAAAATCGGATCGAATATCTTCTGCGCAAGAGGAAATAAACCATCAGTTGAATCAAAAGACGCATTACCGAAAGAAATTATAATATTCGAGTCATTCAAAGATTTTCTCAATTCATCTACTATTTCAAAACTATCTCTACATATCAAGTTTCTTTGAATTTCAATATGCGGCCTGTTTAAAATTGATTCGAATGCAGGAGTTAAAAAATTTTTATACATACCTTCTGTATCACAATTTACAAGCTCTTTTCCTATAGCAAGTAAAGAAATCCTTACCTTCTTGACAACCTTTATTGTAGTTTTATTAAGTTTACAAAAAGCTGAAAAATCAAAAGGAGAAATTTTTGTACCGCTATAAGAAACTATTGAGCCAGTCTCATATTCCTCACCCTTTGTAAATATATTTCTCCCTTCTAGAGGCATCCTTTTAATATAAACTACATCGCCACTCACTTCAGCATCTTCATTACGAACTACAGCATTACTGCCTTTGGGAAGAATTGAACCTGTAGAAACCTTCACTGCTTCATCTTGGAAAATTTCTCCCATAAATGGACTCTCTGTTTTGGATTCGCCAACTATTTTGCATTCATCATTACAAGGCAATTTTATGGCAAAGCCATCCATCGCAGATAAATTTTGAGCTGGAATATCTTCCCCTGCTATAACGTCTTCTGCAAGTACTCTACCAATAGCATTTTTTATAGACACATACTCTGTTTCCAATTCATTAGCATTTTGTAATATTAATAATCTAGCTTTTTCAACATCAACCATCTTAATAAACCCTTTCTCTTAAATATTGCAAACTCTATCTGACTTTTTTAATACAATGTGGTAAATTGAATCAGTTAAATCTTCCATATGGACTAGATCAAACCCAGAAAACACCAGTGCCCCCAATACAAGATCTTCTTCTACTCTAACTATAGCTGGAGGCCCAATATCTTCTTTTCTTTCCTTCTTCCATTCAATTAAAGATAGTATACCTGTAGATTTCAACCATTTGTTTATTCTCTTTAAAGTTAACGGGGCATCCTCTAATTCGTGATATACGGATGACATTATTACAAGATCAAAATATTCTTCTTGAAATTCTAAATCTTCTATATTTGAGCTAAGAGCAACAACATTGTTTATATTTTCTATTTTTGCTCGATCTAACATTATATTTAAAGCCTTAGAGTCTTTATCAACAGCAAATAAGGTGCCTTTAGGGATTATTTTGGCACATGGTATAGCAATAGCTCCCGTTCCACAACCAGAATCTAGTACTACTAGGTCATCCCTAGTTACTATCTCATCTAAAACCTTGTTTACATCTATAAAATCTGAAATTTCTTTGTGCAATTCTGCCCTCCTAAATAATTTCTTTACTTAAAGAATTGTAACTAATACAATTTTAATATAGAAAATTTCACTCGCATATTTTAGTATTCTATAAGTAATTTTTAAGTCATAAAATAGTTAGGTTATAGTATTATATAATGTTATTATTTCATACAAAACTTTAAGGAGTTTAAGATGTTAGATTATCTTTGGATTAAAGAAATATTAGATGTTATAAAAGAAAGAAAGCCCCTTATACATCACCTAACCAATTACGTTGTAATGAATGATAGCGCAAACATAACACTTGCGATCGGAGCTCTCCCAATAATGGCGCAAGAGGAGGCCGAATTAGATGACATAACGAATATGGCCTCTGCTGTTCTATTAAACATAGGTACACTAAAACAGGATGAAATAAATCAAATGCTACTTGCTGGTAAGTACGCAAATTTGAAAAATATTCCACTAATTCTTGACCCTGTTGGTGCTGGCGCAAGTAAATTTAGAACAAGGACAGCAAAAAATCTTCTACACAATCTAAAGATCGACGTTATAAAGGGCAATTCTTTTGAAATCTCAACGCTTTGCGATTTGCCCGCAGAAGGTATCGGAGTAGATGCCGTTTCCACAAACAGAAATTATACAAATATCGCCAAAGAAGCAGCAGAGAGATACAACTCCGTTGTTCTTTTGACTGGAGAAAAAGACATCGTAAGCGATGGCAAAAGGATATTTGAAATTGAAGGTGGCAGTTTTTTAATGTCTAAAGTTACAGGTTGTGGATGTATGTTAGGATCTATTGTTGCGTCGTTTGTTGCAGTAAAAAAGGAAGACATATTAAATGCTACTCTAGGAGCCAGCATCTTTTTCAAATCAGTTGGCAATATAGCCGAACAAAAGAGCTCATTACCTGGTTCATTTAGAAATAATTTAATAGATTCAACCTATTTAATTGCTAATGGTGCAGAAAAACTAAATGCTACTTGGAGGGAAAGAGATGACCTTATTTGCTAAGGTGATTGGAAAGGTTCAAGGAGTATATTTCAGAGCCTACACTCAGGAGGTTGCAAGAAAATTAGGCTTAACAGGAATGGTCAGAAACCTTCCCGATGGTTCTGTAGAGGTTATAGCAGTTGGAAATGAAGAAACAATAGATGAATTGATAAGATTATTAAAAAGGGGGTCTCCTGGTTCTAATGTAACTAACGTTGAAATTAAAAAGGAAAAAAACGATTTAGCCTTTGATGATTTTAGAATTGTTTATTAATATCTAGATACTTTTATTCACTTTTAATTACTTGTTAAAAACGCATTAAATCTTTTCAAGTCTCTCTCTTGGACTTACAATCTCTGTAATTCTGATGCCGAAGTTTTCATCTATTACTACAACCTCTCCCTTAGCTATCAACTCATCGTTGATCATAACCTCAAGAGCTTCTCCTGCTAATTTATTCAATTCGATAACCGATCCCGAACGCAGCTCTAAGACTTCCTTAAGTGTCATCTTAGCATTGCCAAGAGAAACGCTAAGTTCAAGTGGAATATTTAAGAGGTTCTCAATATTTATTGAATCTCCTTGTGGTGAAGGTTGTAACTGTTGAAATTGGGCTTGGAAAGCTTGAACTTGAGGTTGCTGTTGATATGTTGGTGGTGGCGGTGGATAATTATACTGATTTTGTTGCTGCGTTTGTGGTGGATATGAAGAAGGTTGTTGAAAGCTTGATTGAGGGAAAGAAGAGGTTGTAGCTTGCTGGTTTATATTGTTAATATTTTGTGATGCGCTCTGCGAAAGTGTACTCTGGCTTTCAGAATGAGAAGAACCCATAGAAATAGTATCATCTTGTGTGTTGACCATAGCTTTAGCCTTGCTAACTGCCATCTGCGCCATTTTTTGAGCTACAGCTTCAGACAATATCATAACCAACTTTGTCTGGAAAACATTTTCTCCAGTAAAATCAAAAAGTACTTCAACCGCTTCATTTCCTGACGCTATTTGTCTTAAAGATTCAGCAATTGGCTGTTCATCAAAATTAATAACTTGAGGAGGCATTATATTAATTCTGCCTCCCAACAAACTGGCAAGAGCTGTTGAGGCAGCTCCCATCATCTGATTCATAGCTTCCTGCAATGCAGACTCAGCAAGATCATCAAATGGAAGCTCTGGATTACCTTCACCGCCCATCATAAGATCAGCAATAATCGAACCATCTGTTCTTCTTACAACAAGCAAAGAAGAGCCTTCAATTTCGCCTTCATAACCTATCATAACGCCAATAGAGTTATCTTCAAAATCAGCCGCAATTTGCTCCACATCTGTTATATCAACCATAGGTGAAGTAATCGATATCTTTTTATTAACTAATTGTGAAAGCGTGGTGGCAGCAGAACCCATCGCCATATTTAAGACTTCGCCTATCGCATCTATTTGTTCGTCATTTAAGTTCATGCTCTTAATCCCTCAATACATCAGTAATTTTTATTGCCAAATTTTTACCAACCTTTCCAGGCATTCCTAAAAATTTTTGCTTTTTTTCTATTTTAACATCAAGAGGTTTATTAACTTTTGTATCTAACAAAAGTGTATCGCCTACCCTTAGATTGATAAGGTCTTTCAAAGGAATATGCATATGACCCAAACAAACTTGCAAGTTTACTGTTACATTTAAGACGTGCTCATAAACGTATTCCTTTTCAATTTCGTTTTCGGCTTTCTTTTTTACAAAAAATCTTTGAGCAGAAAGATGATTGACTATTGGTTCCAATAAACTATATGGAATCGCTAAAGACATTATACCACTAAGATCACCAATACCTACGTCCATTGTGATTAAAACAACCATCTCATTTGCAGGAACTATTTGGGCAAACTCAGGATTAGTTTCTGTTCCTACAAAAGATAGACTTACAGGATATACCGTCCTCCACGCCTCTTCAAGCGCAACAAGATGTCTATCAACAAGCTTTGCAATCAAAGCTGTCTCTATATCAGTAGGGGCTCTTGGACTTGGCGGTGGAAGTCCGGAACCACCTAATAACCTATCTACTAGCGCTAAAGTAATATTTAAATTCATCTCTAAAACCATTGAAAGTCCTGTGCTTTCCCAATTAATGATGACAATCATTGCTGGAGGAATTAAAGAATTTATAAATTCTTCATATGGAACCTGATCTATAGCAGAAAAATCAAATCTCATACTCCCTCTCACCAGGCTTGAGAGAGAAGTTGATACCAGCCTTCCATAGGTTTCGTGTATTAGTTCGAGAGTTCTAAGATGATCCCTTGAAAACTTGCTTGGCCTTTTGAAATCGTATGTTTTTACAGTTTTCTGCGGTTCCTTTTCAAGCAGATCAGCGCTAACCTGGCCCGTATTAAAGGCATTTAAAATTGCGTCTATCTCATCTTGACTTAGTACATCAGCCATTATGCGCCAGCTCTTTCCTTTTCTTTTTGCGCCTCATATGATAACCTCAATGAAGGCGGCAAAAAAACCTTTAATTTTTCTTCTATTATTCTTGGATTATCCCCAGCCTGTATTGAAAGTATACCTTCCATTATCATTGTCTTAATTTGCGTCTCCTCTTTACTCCTTACTCCTAATTTGCCAGCAATAGGTAAAAAAACAAGATTAGCTACTCCAACACCATAAAGAGTTGCTATAAAGGCGCCAGCAATCGCTTGACTGACGCCACTTGGATCTTCGAGGTTAGCAAGCATATGTACCAATCCCATAACTGTTCCAAGGATACCTAAAGTAGGGGCAAATCCTCCCAAACCGATAAAGAAGTTTTCTCCTAATTTATGTCTGGCCTCCATTATTTCTAAATCGTTTTCAAGAATAGCCCTTACAAGTTCTGGATCAACAGCATCTACAACCAGCTGAACTCCTCGCTTCATGAACATATCATCAACGCCCTCAAGCTCGGCTTCAAGTGACAAAAGGCCTTCTCTCCTGGCTTTTTCTGCAAGTCTTACAATTTGATCTATAACCGTTACAGGATTATCTTTCGGAGCAAAAAAGGCTTTTCTTACTATTTTTGGAACCATCTTCAATTGGTCTAAGGTTGTGTTTATAACTACAGCTCCAGTAGTCCCACCAAGCACCAAAACAAAGGCAGGCAAACTCACATAGTGAGAAAAGGAGCCGCCTTCGATAATTACCGACAATATTATAGAGCCAAAAGCAATGGCAAAACCCGCAACTGTTGCTATATCCATATATTAAGTTTTATTCTCAGATGTATTTTGCATTCTAGCCTGAGCGAACCTTAATCCTACTTTTCTATTATAATCGATTATCTTTTCAACTATTTCTTCTGGAGACTCCTTTACCATAAATTTTTTTCCTGTAAAAAGGGTTATAGTAGTATCCGGCGAACTTTCGATAGACTCAATCAAATCTGAATTCAAAATAAACTCTGCATCGTTCAACTTCGTTAATTTTATCATACAATAAGCCCTATCGCAGTTTTAAGCATATTATCGCTCGTAGTTATAGCTTGAGCATTAACTTGATAAGTTCTTTCGTAATCGATCAAGTTTGCCATCTGGGTAGAAAGGTCAGTATTCGAACCCTCTAAAGCATTTTGGATTATCGTGTAACCGCTACTTAGCACTTTAGGACTTCCGGAATTTACTGACTGACTAAAGTTATTTCCTTCAACGTTTATAAGTCCGTTTTTGTTTATAAAATCAACTATCATAATCTTACCATCAAAGGTAGATTGCCCATTTGAAAAATTAGAATAAACAGAACCGTCAGGATTTACCGTGAAACCTGAGAAGTTTTTTGCAGTGGTATCTATATTGATATTTCCATTTGTACCCTGCACATAAAAGCCTTCAGAAGTTACCAAATTGCCATTGCTATCAAGACTAAAGGAACCGTCTCTAGTGTAATACGTATTGGTTCCATTAGAAACCACGAAAAAGCCATTTCCATTAATTGCAAGATTTGCTGGATCGTTAGTTTCCAAAATTGGACCTTGAGTAAAAGAAGGTGAAGTAGAGTCAAGTTTAGAACCAATCCCTACTTGAAGTGGGTTGGTTTTTGAGGTTGCAAAAGAAAGTTCTTGTGACAAAATATCAGCAAAGGTAGCGTTACTTTCTTTAAAACCTGTAGTATTAAAGTTTGATATATTATTTGCTACCACATCTAGTGCACTTTGACTTGATAGAGCTCCATTTACAGCAGTAAAAATAGAATTATCCATAATCTTAACCTCCTAAAAGTTCAAAGGCTTCTAAGGAGCAGCCTTTAATGACAAGAGCTCTTGAAGCATCTGGTCAGAAGTTGTTATAACCCTTGCGTTAGCCTCATAACCTCTTTCAGTAGTAATTAAATTCGTAAACTGTTGTGATAGATCTACATTTGACATCTCAAGAGCACTTGGAATAATAGTTCCAATACCTCCAGAACCGGCAGCGCCAATTTGGGCAGTTCCAGAATTTGAAGATGAGCTATATATATTTGATCCATTGCTAGTTAGACCTGAGGGATTGGGAAAGTTGGCCAGTGCGATCTGACCAATAGCATTTGTTAAACCGTTAGAATAAGTTCCTGTAATTACACCTGACTGATCAATTGAGTAGCTCTGTAAAGATCCAGAAGAGTATCCGTCCTGACTGGCAAAGTTTAAACTTGATGAGCCACCATACTGTGTCATACCAAAAAAGTTAATTGTAGGGGTCCAAGGAGTAGATGCACCAGTTGATGGATTTATTAAAAGTGTTGCTGTAGAACTTGATGGAGCTGGATAAGTAGTTGTAACGTTCGATAAAGAACCGTTTGAATTGAAAGTAAGGGTACCATAACCAGATGTGGCATATACATTCGAAACAGGCGTTGTGCCTATATCAGTAGAAGCATAAGAAAAATTATTAAGCCCTGTAGTAGCACCTGTATTACCATCATTTTCAGAAATGGTTAACCAATTAGCGCCATAAGTTCCTGTGGGATCCACCAATTTTGACTGAAGGTTAACACTACCATTATTATTAGAAGCCACAAAATAATTTTTCAGTATTTGATCGTTGTTTATAGCGTTTAGAACCTTCTGCTCTATTGTAGAGGGAGTATCGCCTGATTGAACAGTAATAGTTAGGTTGTATGGCACATTATCACCAACAATACTTTGAATTGCAGAACCGCTAAAGGATAAAATTATATTACCAGTTGTGCTTGCAGGTCCTGTGGGAGGAGTAGCAGTCTTACTTGGGACATCTGCTGATGGAAGAGTGGTTAATGTCCTCCACTTCCATACATTTTGGGTTCCGGTTGGAGTAATCACCGTAGTAACAGAGTGAGACACACCAAGTGAATCATATATTGCTCCAGATGAGGTAACTGCGTATGGAGTAGCAGAAGAGGAGGTGTTAGCATACTGGGAGGCATCCAGATTGCCCGTCATAGTGATGTTGTTTGACTGTTTTGCAGGCATAGATTGGCCTATAGGGATCTTTAAATCGGACACAGGACCAGAGGGATTTACTACGCCGCTAGAATCGGCTTGCCAACCTTGGACCTTAAGACCTGCGCTGTTTACAAGGTTGCCATTTGCGTCCACGTTAAATGAACCGTCTCTTGTATAATAATTTTGAGACCCGTTGCTAACTATAAAAAAGCCATTACCCTGTATAGCAAGGTCGGTATTTACTCCGGTATTTTCAGTAGAGGAGCTACCAAAGGGTGTTGTAATAGCGGCAATTTGGGTTCCCAAACCAATCTGCATTGGGTTTATACCGCCCAAGCCATTTTGAGGTGCGGAAGCACCGCTCAAGGTTTGAGAAAGCATCTGAGAAAAGGTGACCATACTTGCCTTAAAACCAATAGTATTAACGTTTGCAATATTGTTACCAATTACGTCCATTGCTGTTTGGTTACTTTGCAAACCACTAACAGCAGAAGACATAGCTCTTAACATATTTTTACCCTCCTTCAAATTTGAGGGCCTCCGACGCGCGGTCCAGCCCTTATTTATAATATTATTGCACTGTCAATATTTGTAAAAACGTTATCTTTCAATTTTTCTTGACTTACAGCAGTTATAATTGTCTTGCTTTTCGGGTTAACAACAAAAGCCTTGTTGTCCATAAGAACAAGAGATTCTTTTGAACCCTTTTTTGAAAGCTTTTCCATTGCTGCGTTCATTCTTGAAATATCTTGAGGACTCAAACTTATACCTCTCGATTCCAGGCGTTTTGAGGCATGGTTTGAAAGATTTATGCTGCTTAATTCGCTGTTAAGAATATCAGCAAAATCAGAGGTTGATTGTGTGCTTAAACGAATATTATTAACTATACTTTGACTTTGAACCTTGTCTACCTTCATGAAACGCCTATTACGCTTGAAAGGTTTATTGTAGAACCATTATTCAACAATAGAGAAGGATTACCATTACTTATAGTGACCTGAGTAACCGTAGCGCTTTGTGTGTTATTATTAGCATCCTTATATTGGATATTTTTCCCTAATAAGCTAGTAGCATACAGGTTATTTATGTTCGTCATAGAATTTTGAACTGCGTTGCTCATGTTTATCATTTGTTGTGTTGTAGTTAAGGTTGATAATTCATTCATAAAATCGCTTGTGCTCATTGCATTGAGAGGATCCTGGTTTTTTAACTGTGCAATTAACAGCGTTAAAAAGGCATTTGTATTCGCCAAACTATTAGAACTCTGGCTCGAACTAGTTGTAGGATTAACGTTTGTACCGCTACTTGTTGAACCAACACTTGAAATTGACACCCTTTTTATACCTCCTTATTCTCAAACTATTACGTCTACACCGCTTTTAAGGCTCTGAAGGCCTGTTATAAGCGCCATATCTAGAGAGGTGCTATCATTGTTATTTGAAGAATAAGTTACGTGATTGAAACCTTGGTTGAATCCTTGCCCTCTTTGCTCTGAGTCAACAAAAACATTTACATTATTCGTTTCAAAACCGTTTGCATGCAAAATTTGTCTGAAATCTTGCATGTTAGATAAAATAGCGTGTTTTGCAAGTTCATCCACAACAAAGAACGTCATATTTACAGCGTTTGTTGCCTTATCAAGGGATACGTTTAACTTAACCTTGCCCAGATCTGGCGGTTCTAGTAGAAATTCTATATCCTTAGGGGAATTAAACCTCAAATCTTGCATCATATTTTGAATCTTTTGATAAGCATCTATTGAAATAGAGTGATATGATATGCCCTGATTGGGTATTAAAAGAACACTATTGCTTGGCACAGGAATACCGGATAAACCAGATAGTACAGCTTCATTTGAGTTCGAAGTTTTATTGTTAAAAGAACTTGATAAAGAGTTTGTCTGATTTAAATTAGATATTATTTGATATGAAAGAGCATTGTTTGTTGCGACCTGAGAGCTGAATGTTGGTTGAGCTGTATTGCCGAATATTTGAGAAGTAAGGTTATTTAAGACATCTTGTGCAACAATTTGGTTCTGTAAACCAACACCTTGTTGATTGGACGCATTTTGAAATAGGATTGGATTATTAGACATAAAGTTTGTTGAGATCGATTGATTTACACTAGCTTCAGGCTTTGTCATAAATTGAGGATCTATAGATTTAGTAAAAGAAATTTGTAAATTTGAAGTAGGATTTGAAGGTGTATTTGAAGGAAGAGTATTAGTTTCAGGGTTACTTCCAAGTATGTTAGTGAATTTCTGTAGAGGCGATTGCGAGCTCAAATCAGATAAAATACTACCTTGATCTAATTTGTCATTAGAATTAGCTATGTTAACAGAAGGATCTGATTGATTTAACAATGCTGTAGTCAAAACCTGTGTTTGAGGAATGTTTGCCTGAGAAACTGATGATAGTACATTCTCACTAGTTGCTTGAGTAAAATTTGAGCTTTTAACACTAGTTAAATTTAAAGGATTAGAAAGAATCTCATCTATAAGATTTTCTTCAGAACTACTATCTGTTACTGAATCGCTGTTGTTGTTTATAAAACTACTAGTTATTTGACCCTGAGTTATAATTGGTGTGTAAAAAGATTCTGCAGAAATTGACTGTGCATTCTGTAGAGAAGCTAAAGTTTGGGAACTTGTTTGAACTACAATTGGAATATTTATATTGCTTTGAGGCATTAAATCATCCTGACTTTGTGTAGGAAACTGAGATGAACTTAAGTTCTTTGCTAAAGGAGGTTGGGTTTGCAGAGCCTGCAAGTTTATAGGCGGCATCTGATTCGAAATAAGAGTTGGCGCAGATAAAGCTGTTTCCTGACTAGATATACTTTGATTGTTGTTGTTACTGTCGGATTGTAATTGAGATTTGGACGCAAGCGTCTGAGAACTGGGCTGTGAAGTTTGTCCTAAATTTGCTTCAATTTGAGATACCTCATTAACAAGTTGTTCTAATAACAAAGAGAAACCTTCATCTTGCAGCCCAACCGCTTGGTTCGGATTAGATACAGAATTGCCAGATTGCGATATGGGCAGGTTGATTAAGGGCACTGAATTCACTTCCTCACCTCCTTTCTACCCGCATCTTAGATTGTAAACATACACTGCTTTAATCTTTATCGACAAGATTATTTAACTTATTTAAGGAAAATGTTGCAAGATTTTTTTCGACCATCTCACAAATAATGTGTGCAATCATAATATGACATTCCTGTATTCTAGGGACCTTTCTTGACGGAACGCTTATACAAATATCAGATAGCTTTTCCATCTCATTTCCGCTCATGCCAGTTAGCGAAATCGTACTTATACGATAAAGTTGCGCAATTCTTAAAGCCTTAATTAAATTCTTAGAATTTCCGCTCGTTGAAATTGCCAAAAAGACGTCACCCGTCTCACCTAATGCCTCTATTTGCCTCGCGAACACATTTTCGTAACCAAAATCGTTCGAAATTGCTGTAATTATCGACGTATCAGTAGTAAGAGCTATTGCCCTTAGCGCCATTCTGTCTAAAAGGAATCTTCCAACAAATTCTGCTGCCATATGTTGAGAATCAGCAGCCGAACCACCATTACCAGCAATTAAAAGTTTTTTCCCCGACTTTAGAGCTGCAGATATCATCTTACAACTCATGATTATAGCTTCTAAAACTTTATCATCGGAAAGAATTTTATTTTTCAACTCTATAGATTCAGAAATAGATCTTTTTATTTCCTCTTTTGAAATCATCACTTTTCCCTTTCAAAAAAGCTAAGCAGCTCATTAGAAAAGTTTTGAATAGAAAATTTCTCCATTACAAATGCTCTTGCCTTTTCACCAAGCTCCTTAGCAAATTCTCTGTCCTTAACCAATTTTATCATAGCATTGTACAACTCTTCTTCATCAGGAACTGCCCATTCCCAATCTGGGTTATATCCCAAATTGTTTTGCCCTATTTTCTCAAATTTATAATTTAAAAGAATTGAGTTATCGTTATTCATAAATTCAAGGTTCCCCCCATAAGCTGTTGCTATAACTGGTTTCCCAAGCCACATGGCTTCTATTAGAGGAAGAGCCATACCTTCACAGCTGTGAGTCGAAACATAGGCATCTGCTGCATTAAGAATAGTAATGTACCCATCTCTATTGGTTGTTTCATCTACAAAAACAATGTTGTCAACAATGCCTAATTCTTTAATGTATTTGGTAAGTCTTACCTGATTTTCAGAATATTTTGCAGCTTGAAATGTTTTGAATATAAGATACACATCTGGGCACTCCTCTACAACTTTAGAAAAAACTTTTAACAACAAAAATGGCTTTTTCCTTTCAAAGTCTCTAAAAAAGTCCAATATAAACATAAAAACAAAAGAGCCATCAAAACCAAAGGTTGCTCGGAGATTTTTTCTGTGCTGTAATATTCTCCAATCGTAAGTAAATGGATAAGGGAATTTGTATACCCTTTCTCCTCCAGCCTTTATCAGAGCACCTTTAACAAAATCCGAATAACACATAACTTCATCTACACAAGAAAAAGCTTTAGTATCATCAAAATATTTATCAAACTCCCAATTCCAAATAGCAGAAGTCTTGCCTTTAAAAAGGTCGCCCGATGCATCTTTGAGATAAATTAGATCCTGAGAGTTAATGAAAAATATTGTATTGTTAAATGAGAGATTATCAACACTAAAACACGCAATATTTTTAATCTCCTCAGGAGATACCCTTAAATTAGACAAAACGGGCAAGAAAAATAACGAACATGGGATTCCAACTGAAGAGGCCTTTCTGAAAAATGACCTCGCTTGAACGCCAAGCCCTATTTTTGATTCAAAAAAACCCACAATGTTTATTCCAAAAGGATTACGTTCAATACGAGAAGTAGTAGTGAGGTTATAGTCCATTTTTAAAACTTCCCTTAACGCCAGCGTATCTATTATTCCACTCTTGGAAAAGGCCAACCTTAAATCTTGCCTTGATTCAATTACACATCTGGCAAACCTACTTATCGAACTGTATTTTGGATGTAGAAAAGAAAGTATTGCTCTTACATTTTTGCTGTCAGGCAAATAGGGATTCCTAAATCTTTTGAATATGTCTTCGGAATATCTCTGCCTAACTTCAATAGGGACTCTTATTCTCGTCAAAGGAAGATGTTCGAAATAGTAGGGTAACTCCTCAAACTTCCTTTTATTGTAAAAAAAATCTTTATTATAATATTCGTTTACTAACCTAACATATGATTTATTTATTGAACCAAAAAAGCTTACATGATCGAACAAAAACAAGTCATCAAGATAAAATCCACTGAATTCAAAGAGCGATATCTTTTTAAAGAGATTTTTCCTACTTACATAATAGTTAGAGTCTTTACATACGATATCTTCTTTTTTTACATTATAAAAGGTCGCTGTATATTGTGGGTCATCTAGCTCCAAATTCTTTAACTTTGAAATCTCTTTTTTGTGGAAATAATCAATATTCATTTCAGTATTTTTCAAAGCAAATATCGATTCCTTAAAGGAAATTACATCATAATCGTCCAAAAGATCGAACAAACCACTTACTTCGGAAAGGCAAAAAATATTTTTAGATAAGTAGAGGCTTTTTTTAAAACCAACATAAGCAAAGTATTCAAAAACATACGGTAGAACCCATTTTTTTGCTACCTCTTTATCAGACGTCCAAAGCACTTTGTGCATATCTCTACATGAAATTTCCGATAGAAGTTCACATAAAAAGAAAAACCTAATGCCTTTCGACACAAGTTCATTAAATAATCTATATTCTCTAATGTCCTTTAAAAGATCTACAACTACTATTACAAAATCAATATCGGGATTATGCTTAAGAAAACTTTGTCTCAAGTTAAGAGCATAGTGCATCTCGTCTTTGTTAATTATAGTAAAAGCAACATCTTTATGTTGAACTGGTATTTTAGGCGAGTAATCAAAATTTATTTTAACAACCCTTAGACCTTGCCACAAATCCTTAGCTTTAAAAATCTCATATTTTATTCTGTCAATACCTTTTATTAACGATGGAGCAAGACCTTTCTCTCTATAGTCTTTTAAAGACTTTCTAAAAGAGATATATCTTGCCAGTGAACTCTTAAAGAGAGAGCCTTTAAACATTTTAAGCCACCACTACAAGTTCTTTAAAAAAGAGAAATTTCTTTAAACTGATTCTTACCTTACTTTTAAGATTCAAATCTTTTGGTATATAAATCTCAATTCCCTCCTGTTCAAAAACTTTATAAGCTATGCCTTCTAACGGTTCTCCAACTCTAACTGAGGGAGGTAAAGGCAATCTGCTTCAAGAAAAACATGAAGATACATTCATAAAATAAATCTTTGAACCTTTTGATTTAATATATTCTTTCGCTTCTTTATCAATGTCAAATCTAGACATTCTTACCTCCATCTAAGGCGTATATAAAAATATATTCTTTTCCATAAGAGCTCGTCTTTGCATCAATAACTAAATCTTTGTCGTAGGAAAAATTAGTTGGAACATAAACAACAACTCCATTTAAATACATGCTATTATAATCATCACAATCCTTTTTTGGTTTTCCCCATCTAACTGACGGGATCCCAGACCCTGTTCCTCACGTACTACACAAAAGATCTCTCGAAGGCAAGATATAAATCTCACCACCATTACTTTTTATTAATTTAGTAGCTTTAGTAGTTAAAGATATCATTATATATATTGTATATTAAAGCACATAAACACATAACAGTGAAGACCTGAGATTAATGGCACAAAATAGTTCTACACAAATCTTAAAAAATGAGCTAATATTTATAAAGTTAGTAAATAAAAATTTTTGGAGGCATTATGTCATTAACTGATTTAAAAGAAAAGCTTCAAAACGCTGTTGACCTCGTCAACAAAAATGAGTTAGATCAAGCAAGAAAAATATTAGAAGAAGTAATTGAAACTCTTCACGAAAATCAATTATCAAATGAAGAAGAGGACGTTCTTGCAACTGCGTTAGACATAAGAAGTCTTATTAGAGCTTATGGCAGAGATTTTGAAGGTTCAATGAGAGATCTTGACGAATCAATATCTCTTAAAAAGGGCCTCAATGATAAAAATTTTAAAAAAAATCAGGAAGACATTGCAAGGTTACTTACACATAAAGGAATAAATTTAGGACAGTTAGGCAAACTTGATGAGGCTCTCCTTCAAATCAAAGAAGCAGTTAAGTTATATGATGAGTGCTACAATGATGGCTCCCTTTCCAATTTAGGGCTCTACACACACGCTTTAAATCAGCTTGCAATCACTCAAAAAAATATGAATAATTTTGATCAGTCATTTGATACCTTTAACAAAGCTATAGAACTACTTGAAAAAGAGGTAAAAATAAACAACTCTTTAAATCTAGACCTTGCTGTAACCTATATGAATCGAGGAATAAATAACGTAGAAGCATCTAAAACTCAGGATTCTCTTGATGATTTTAGAAAAAGCATAGACATTGTGATTGATTCTTTGAAAGATCGTCCTGAACTTGTGGGATTGTATTCAAGGCTAGTTTACTACTCAATACTCTCTATGGCTAGATCTGGTCTTATATTGCCAGACAAAATGGAGAAATTTAAAACAGAATCAGAATATGTTTTTAACACATACGGAATAACTGAAGAAGCAGAATTTTGGTTGACAAAAATTAACGAGATATTTGCTCCTCCACAAAGTTCCTGAGGTCCAAGCTGCTAACCCTTGGTTCAAGGGTTAGATAGATTAATTAGATAAATTTTTAAGAAAGAGAAGAGAGAAAGGTTTTCTCTTCTCTTTTTGTTACTTTAAGTTTATTATCAGCGTATTATACATAACTAAATTCTGAATCAGGAGCAAGAAAATGTGCGATATGTGTAGTAGAAGATCATTTATTAAAAAGCTTATTGGTGTTATCGTTGCTTTCAAAGTGCTGTCAATTAGCTCGAATTCATTTGCAGATTCTATGAGCAGCGTATGGGGTCAATGCCCAAAGGGACTTCAGTATGACCCATATCCCGGGAAATGTTCAAGATACATAGACACAAACAACGATGGCTATTGCGACTATTCAGAACCGCCACCAAAAAATACGTCCAACTTAGATTCATCTTCCTCGCCCAAAGCAGTTGAAAGCCTTAATAACTCCCACCCTATAATTGGTGATGATATGGCAGAGGCCGCAACCAGACAAAGAAGACGCTCAATTATCGAGAGCTATAATACAGGCACAATATCTATATTGACTATCTTATTTTCTCTGTTTGCAATGCTCCTGGTAAGAGCAAAAATTATGAAAAAACAAACGCTCTTAAAGATATGCAATATTATTTTAGCCATATCCTTTGTGATATCTGGAACCCTTGGAATGATCTTGTCTTTTAAATACGATGGCCTAGTTGATGTATATCTGCCGTCATGGGTCTTGTTTCTACATGTAGAATTTGGGATTGCTTTTTGCATTTTCGCAATCTTACACCTCTTGCTTAAATGGAGAGCTATAGCAAGTTATTTTAAATTTAACAATACCAATAATAAAAAATAAAAATTAGTCTTGTCCAGAATCTTTGGAACAAGACTAATTATAATTAGGGGGTGTACTCATATTTAGTTAATAATTAAACATTATAGACCAAATACAATAAAATAATATTGTTTTTCTAAAAAATGTAGTTATGTGTATATTGATTTTACTAATACGTGAATCAAGTAAAATTTATTCGATTTGTTTTACTTTTGATGGGAAAAAACTAAAAAAAGTGCAAGTATTGGCAAAATCCATAAAAGAAGTGCAAATGGGATATAATACATTGGCTTAACTCCTAATAAGATGGCGCATATCTGAGATAATAAGTTCCAGGGAATCAATGCTGGAAAAACCTCTGCGCTATCTGCAAGAATCCCTGAGAGCTTTGAAAGCTCAAAATATTTTTGCCATTCAGATCTTAACTGCTGAGCGGCCAACATCAAGGGCAGGGCCTGATTACAAAATAGCATCGAAGATATTAAATTCAGCACTACTACCTTGAAAACTGACTGGGGGTAGCTTTTTGGATTTATTATCCTTTTCACAAAGGAATCTAAAAGTTGGCTTTTTTGAAGCAGTGAATTAAAAGCTGAAGAGATAGAAACGAGGGCTATTAAAGGAAGCATAGAAAATATTCCGTTTAGATGATTAAATGGCCAAACGCTTATGCCATAAAAAACAGATTGCAAAAGATTAAAATCAAAACTAACATTGCTTATTACAAGCGCAAATAAAGATGCAAGGAAGAATGAAAAGAAAAGTGGCACCTTTTTCATAAAAAGGACAACCAGGATTATGATAGGAAGCAGTTTGAAATAGCTAATTTTCGATAAATAGCCAGTATTTATGTGCGTTGAATTTATCGGTATAGTGAAAAAGAGAGGCAAAAATACTAAATAAAAAATTACAATTAGCGTAGCTGATATTATCGCGTTAGGCAAAATTGCCTTTAGATGAGATCTAATATCAACGCCCACACATACTGCAGTAAGTCTCAGAGCAGAAGAAAATACAGAAGTCCTATCTCCCAACATCGCTCCAGAAACAAGGGCTCCTGCTACTATATATGAAGGATAGTGCACGCTGTTTGACAGCGCCATTATGGGTGCTGCAAGAATGCAAAGCGTACCAGTTACACTGCCAATTATCATAGAAAGACAAGATGCAAAAATAAAAGAAAAAAGGGCTAAATATCTAGGATCCAAAATAGACATAAAAATTTTTAGTATTTCGTTAAGGGTCCCGGATAGAGCAAAAGAAGGAAGCATTATACCTACCCCTAAAAGTATGCCCACAACCTCTTTCACCACAATTATGCCGTTTAATGAGATAGACAATAGATTTATTACTTTGTTTTTCAAAAATAGTAGATATACAAACAATATAAAATAGGGCGGCAGTAATCCTAAAAATAAAGGCAAAGAATACATTATACAAAAACCTAAACTAAACAGGATAATTAGAACGAGGCTTAGTAAGATCAATTCTGATTTATAATTATTAAATATCTTAAACATAGAAATATTATAAATCAATGCTGTATTGAAATTTGAGGAGGTAAAAGCTTGATACAAATTTGGCACCCCTGCACACAAATGAAGGACCATGAAAAATACCCATTAATAAAGATAAAAAATGCAAAAGGGGTTTATCTATACGATTTTGAAGGAAATTCTTACATAGACGGCATATCCTCCTGGTGGGTCAATCTCTTTGGACATTCAAACGAAAGATTGAACAAGGCCATTGCAGATCAATTAAACGTTATGGAACAAATAATCTTTGCCGGTTTTACTCACGAAAAAGCCCTTGAGCTCACAAGATTGCTCTCTGAGATAGTGCCAGAAAATCTTTCAAGGGCATTCTTCGCAGAAGTTGGCTCTAGTGCTGTTGAAATATCTCTTAAGATGAGCTATCACTACTTTCAAAATATAGGCCAGAAAAAAAGATGCAAATTCGTGTCCCTAAAAAATGGCTATCACGGCGAAACCATAGGCGCTCTCTCTGTTAGTGGAGAGGATCTTTATAAAAGTGCGTACAAAAAGATTATGCCGGTTAATATTATATCCCCTTCTCCCGATTGCTACAGATGCAAATTTGGACAATCAAGAGAATCTTGCAACATAGAGTGTTTTGCAGATATCGAAAAGATATTAATTTCAAATAACGAAAAGATATGCGCTGTAATAGTCGAGCCCCTGGTACAATTTGCTGGAGGTTTCAAGATATATCCGCCAAAGTACTTAGTGAAGTTAAGAGAGCTTACATCAAAGCTTGGCATCCATCTAATCTTAGACGAAATTGCCACTGGATTTGGCAGGACAGGAAAGATGTTTGCTTGTGAATGGGCCGGGATAAAACCCGATTTTATGTGTCTCTCCAAGGGAATTACAAGTGGCTATCTGCCTCTCTCTGTGGTTCTTACTACTGATGAAATATACAGCGCGTTTTATGACGACTATACTACCTTGAAAGCATTTTTACACAGTCACAGTTACAATGGCAACGCCCTCTCTTGTGCAGCAGCCGTTGAAACGTTAAAGATATTCAAAGAAGAAGACGTATTGGAAAAAAACGAAGAAAAATTTAAATATATGAGAAAAATAATCGAGAACAAATTTACAGAATTGAAGCACGTAGGCGAAATAAGACACATTGGCTTTATAAGCGCCATAGAGCTTGTGGAGAACAAAAAAACAAAAAAGCCATTTGACTGGAAAAAGAGAATAGGATTTAGCATATATAGAGAAGCGCTTAAAAGAGGGGCTTTACTTAGAAATTTAGGGGATATAATATACTTTTTGCCCCCATACATAATAGAACCTGACCAAATTGAAGACTTGGTTAATGCAGCACATCAATCATATCTGGAGGTCCTAAAAAGATGATCCTCTTTATAACCGCTACCGACACTGGGGTCGGAAAAACTTATTTTTCATATCTACTGGCAAAGAAATTTTCTAGCGAGGGAAAAAAGACAAAATACATTAAGGTAGTTCAGACGGGCTACCCCGAAGACGACGACAGCTCTTTTGTCGCAAACTCAGGAATTGAAACAAAAACTTTGTATTTCGGCAAAGAACCTCTTGCTCCATATTTTATTTTTGAAAATTTCCCATTAGAAGATGCAATTAGAAAAATTAAAGAAGAAGAAGTAGACTTAACAATTGTAGAAGGTTCAGGCGGTCTTTTGGTTCCGTTAGATAAAAAGTATTTTATGGTTGATATTGTTAAAAAGATGGGTTTAAAAACAATAATAGTTGTACCAAATAAGTTAGGATGTATAAATCAAACGCTATTAAACCTGTACTATTGTGAAAGGGAAGGTATAGATTTATATGGCTTCGCTTTAAATGACTTCTTCCTAGAAAAATACGATAACTTTGAGGCTTTAAACAATCTTACTGGTAAAAAAATAAAATATAGATTTAAAAATTCCATAATTGATTCCTGAGGTAAAAGTGAGAAGAAAAGAATTTGAAATTTTTGATGCTAAAGAGATACAAGAATTGTTAGATAGCTGTGAATATGGAGTGTTATCTTTAGTTGATCTAAATAATAAGCCGTATTCAGTGCCAATAAGCTTTTTTTATTATGAAAACAACATATACTTTCACAGTGCTACAAATGGTAAAAAGATTGACATTATCAAAAAAAATCCTTATGCCTGTTTTGTCGCAGTTAAACCTTATTCCTTTTTGCCATCTTATTTTAAAAATGAAAAGGTTGCTTGTTTTGCAGGACAAGCTTACGCCTCAGTTTATTTTGAAGGAAAGATAAACGAGATAAATGACAAAGCTAAAAAATGTGAATACTTAAATAACTTGATGAAGAAGTACCAACCTGAAGGTGGCTACGATCCTATAGAATACGAGAATGTTAATTACGCAAAGACAATAGAAAACGTAGTTTTATTCCAGTTAAAAACTTCTTACGTCAGCGCAAAATTTAAATTTGAACAGCACAGGAGTCATGAAAACAACAAAAATTTAATTTCAAAATTAAGAAGTAGAGGCTCAAAAATTGACGAAGAAACTATAAAAATGATTGAAAAATTTCTTTAATAGCGCTACATAGTAAATCCTGCAACAAGATAGCTATAGGTTGCATAAACCTTGTCGTTATGTGCAAAGTTTTCTTTATAAAACTCACAAAATTTTTTGAATCTCTTTTTAGAACAAAGTGAGTCAAAATTCGTAAATCTTGCACCAGAAGCCTTGTGAAACTTCAAAAAATCAGCAGGACTTTGAAAATATAATCTTTTTACACAAACGTACTTGTAGATCATGTCTAATTCTTTGAAGATGTTTGTATAAAAGTTTTCATCTTTGAGTTCCAATCTGGAACCAAATCCAGAAATTATACTTGCAAGTTGTATTTCCTTAAAGGTAGGCTCAATAAAGACGCCTAAATGTATTTGACCGCCTTTTTTTAGCAACCTGATTAGATTTTTTAGAGTTTTTTCAGGATAAAGGAACCATTGTATACAAGAAGAAGATAAAATTAAGTCAAATTGCCTCCCAGAAAAATCGTAGTTCTCAACGTCGCCAACTATAAAATTGAACTTTGCCTGATTTTTAAGCTTCTCCTTAAGTTTGTTTAAAGTCTTATTCGAAATATCAATACATGTATAGTCATTAAAACTAATATTTATAGACCGAGTTAAATAACCTAAACCAGAACCAATTTCCAAAACGCTATCAAATCTCTCAAAACCGAGATTCAAAGAAATTAAATAAGCCATCTCTTTCTGTATTGGAGTAAATTCCTCATAAAGATATGCCCTGTCAAATGATTTTCTAGTAAAATCTTTTATTGATTGTGGCTTTTGCATCATATATTATCAAAAATAATTCTTTCTAAAATTGATTCTTCAATGTAGTGATTTGAATAGATCTTGATAATACTTCCAAAAATTCTTTTATAAACCTCAATAAAGGCATTAAGCGGCAAGATTCTATCATTTGTTGGTGCAATTACCAGAATATTTCTTTTATGATAGACCTCGTTAAAGTTATTTCTTTCCTTAAGAAATATTAAACCATCCTTAAGAGAGTGGCTTACCTTTGTTTGTAGATCTGTTCTAATCCCTATTTTCGACCAAAAGTCAATTACACACTTTTCTCTATTCCTCTCAAAAGATCGAATCATAAGATCTATAGCTCTTTTATTAACGTAATCGGTAAAATTAAAAAAGGGTGCGATCAGAATTATTCTTTTTGCATTTAGTCTATCAAGTTCTCTTATAATTAGATTAGCCCCTAGTGACCAGCCAATTATTAGGTCTTCTTCCTGTTTTATCTCGTTAAGATATCTTTCTAAAAAACCCTCGTCTTCAAACGGAACAATGTACTTACATTTTTTAGATATTTCAGGATATATCTCTCTAAAACCGCTCCAGCCTGACAAAAATATCAAATTTGACCTGCCAGTGCAAAGAAAGATTGTTTTATAAGTTCTATTTCATCAAAGTTCAGGTCAGACCTTAGGGAGATTCTAAGCCGCGCAGAATTTTTTGGAACAGTTGGCTCTCTTATAGCTGCTACATACACACCCATATTTGATAGAATTTCCTGAGCCTTTAAAGTTCTTTCTTTATCTTTTAGTAATACAGGAATAATTTGTGAAGACGAATTTAACGTATCAAAACCTAAAGATTTTAAATAGTTTCTAATTTCATCTGACATCTTTAAAAGAGAGGAACCATAAGATGGATTCTCCTTTACAAATTTCAATGCCGCAATATTAGCAGATAATACAGAAGGAGGCAAGGCAGTAGTGTATATTAAAGATCTAGCAAAATTTGTAATATAATCAATTACAACGCTATCACCAGACAAATACCCTCCCAAACTGCCCAGTGCCTTTGAGAAGGTTCCAACACTAAGATGAATATCATGGCTTAGAGAATACTCGTGTGCCAAACCCCTTCCACTTCCAAAAATCCCTGTAGCATGAGCTTCATCTAAAATTATAAAAAAGTCATACTTTTTTGAAAGCATAACTAAATTAACTAAATCACATAAGTCTCCATCCATGCTGAATACACTTTCTGTGATAACTACTTTTGGATTTACTGAATCTTTCATCATTTTTTCAAGGTGCTCTAAATCATTATGTCTAAATCTATAAAATTTCTTTCCTGCAAGAATTGCTCCGTCTATCAAACTTGCATGACACAATTTATCCATGAAAACATCGCAATCTTTCGTAATAGATAAAGCTGCAAGATTAGCACAGTATCCACTATTTAAAACCAAAGATCTGTCTTTACATTTAAAATCTGAAATTTCTCTTTCAAGTTCATCGTATAATATACTATTTCCCACAATGAGTCTCGAAGAAGAGGCACCTGTTCCATACCTTTTTATTCCTTCAATCGCTGCATCTTTTATTATTTTATTGGTTGTTAAACCAAGGTAGTTATTAGATGCGAGATTTAATAGTTTTTTCCCATTTATGATTATATACTTCTCAGATCCATTAAAAACTGGTTTTATAAACCTATATCCAAACTCAGACTTTAGATTTATAATCTTGAGTTCAAGATTTTTAACGAAATCCATATTTAATTTTTCTTAGCTCAAGTATTATTCTAAGTTCTCATATATATCTTTATCAATTACCCTTTCATAATCAAGCACTTCATCCTCTTCAAAGAAGATCTTAATTTCCCTTTCAGCTGAATAAACTGAGTCAGAACCGTGTATAACGTTTCTTCCCAAATCCATTGCAAAATCACCTCTAATTGTACCTGGAGCTGCATCACGAGGATTTGTTGTGCCCATCATTGTTCTTACTACAGTAACAGCATCTTTCCCCTCAAGCACTATGGCTACTATTGGGCCAGAAGTAATAAAAGAAACAAGGCTTTCAAAAAAGGGTTTTTTCTGATGTTCTTCGTAGTGTTTTATTGCCTTCTCTCTAGACAATTGCATAAGTTTCAAACCAACTATCTTTAAACCCTTGTCTTCAAATCTTGAAAGTATTTTACTGGTAAGCTGTCTCTTAACAGCGTCTGGTTTAATTAATACTAAAGTTCTTTCCAAGATTTCTTCCTCCTATTTCTTTGAAGTAAATTTAATGAAGCTTTAGTTAACCCAAAAATTATAACAGACTAATCCTCGAGCCCATAAATACTAAAAATTTTTTCGACAAGAGTGTTGAGCTCTTCTTTCGAGTAAAATTCGATTGTAAAACGTCCAATATTACCGGAGAACGATATATGAACTGGAGTTTTAAGTTTTTTTGAGACCTCAATTTCAATAAACTTAAGCTCTTCATCTTGTTTCACTCCTTCTGCATCTTTTAAAGACTGTGTTTTACTTTTAATACCTTTTGATTGGGTACTAAACTTCTCTTTATTCGAAAGAAATTTTATCTTTAATTCCTCAGCTACCTTTACAGGTATGTTTTCCTTTACAATTTTTCTAGCAAAATTTAAAATTTCCTCTTTGTCTTTCAAAGAGAGCAATACCCTACCATGTGCTGGACTTAAGCTATTATTTTCTATATATTTTATTACCTCATCAGGAAGCTGTAGAAGTCTAATAGTGTTTGTAACATAAGATCTAGACTTACCAACTGAATTTGCTATCTCTTCATGAGTCATTGAAAATTTGTCCTGAAGCTCAAGGTATGCCTTTGCTTCGTCAATTGCACAGAGGTCTTCCCTTTGTAGGTTCTCAACCAAAGCAAGTATAGCCATTTGATCGTCACTTACTTCTTTAATTACTGCAGGTATCTCTGAAATTCCTATCTTCTCACAAGCTCTAACCCTTCTTTCTCCAGAAATTATTTCATAAAAATCGCCTTTTTCTCTTAGTACTACTGGCTGAAGTACTCCGTGTACCTTTATTGATTCAGAAAGCTTCAAAATGCTCTCCTCGTCAAAAGTTCTCCTCGGCTGATATGGATTCGGAAGTATTTTAGAAATTGAAACGAATTTCAAAGTTCTATCAGAGCTTTCATCTCCCAATAAGGCATCAAGACCTCTGCCAATACCTCTTTTAGACATCTTTTTCTATCTCCCGTAAAAGTTCTCTAAAAGCATTACTAACTGAAGACTTAGGATCAAAAATTATTATTGGTTTGCCAAAACTTTGCGACTCTACTACCCTAATGCTTCTAGGAATTATGGTATTAAAGACTTTGCCTTTAAAGTGCGACTTTAAATCCCTTAATACTTCATTGGAAACGACCAATCGCTGCATAAACATATTCACAAGAATTCCCAGCAAATTAAGCTCAGGATTGAGTCTAGATCTAACCCTTTCATAAGTGTTAATTATCATGCTAAGTCCTTCCAGAGCATAAAATTCAGCTTGCATTGCAATAATCAAGTCCTTCGCAGCACAAAGTCCATTAAGGGTGAGTATGCCTAAAGATGGCGGAGTATCAATGATTACTACATCGAAATTACTGTAATCTCTCAATCTTTCTTTTAATCTTAAATTTCTTTTGGAATCCTCAACCAATTCAATTTCTGCCCCTGCAAGATCTGGGTGTGAACAAATAATCTTAAGATTGTCAATTCCAGTTTCAGCAGGCATTACATACTCTTTTGAAACTAAAAGTTCGTAAGATGAGGATGTTAATTTTCTTTTATCAATTCCTAAACCTGTAGTAGCATTGCCCTGTGGATCTAAATCTATAATAAGAGTGCTTCTGTTGCGCTCAGCATATGAGGCAGCTAAATTAATTACACAGGTGGTTTTACCTACTCCACCTTTTTGGTTTGCAAATACAATAATTCTTTTCAACGTTTTACCCTAATAAGGCCAGATGTTGGTATAATATTGATTCCATCCTTTTCAATTTCATCAAGTATAAGGTTCATTCCGATTGAATCAGATGGCATGTGCCCAGCAATAACGACATTTATACCATATTTTTTAGCTTCTACCAGATGATCTTCTTTCATATGCATTCCAACAATTGTGCCGATTCCAGCTACTGAGAGCTTTTCGTAGCTATTCTTGCTGCCTGATGTGCCACCTGTCATGTCTACCCAAATTTTTCCACAACGACTTTTCTCTGATCCGCTTACAATTTTTGGTCCAAAATTGTGCGCTTGAGCATCCTGATATTCAGGAATTTCAAGCAGAATATCTATAATTTCCCCTACAGTCTCAGGCTTCTTTTCAACGAAGAGATCTGTTAAAAACTTTGTAACAATATTGTCGGCTGGAGTGTGAATGTTCATAAATGCAAATCCTAAAAGTTTAGCAGCGTCCACCGCTCTATTGTGATTTGTCGGGTGCACAGAGCGCGAAACCTCTGCAATTCTATCCCCCATTAGATTTTCAGCTACATTTATTGGTATACCCTGTAAGAATAGTATATCCTCTTGTAAACGCATAACCCCTTCCAAGCCTGGCAGCGCTTTACCCTCAGGATGGTGAGCTAATATTAAATCAATTCTCTCCCCTTTTTCTCTTAATCTATCGGCCAAAATAATTTCTGGCACTTCCATGTCAATCCCAACAAGAATTCCCTTTATTATTTGATCCTCTTTGCCATTAAGAATTCGACTGTCAGAATATGGATTTTCTAAAAGTTCCTTGTCAAATCTTGCTTTTTTCTTTTCGCTTAGCTCCTCGTAATCCCTCTTAACTTTTTCAAGATATTTAGAAACCTCTTCCTTCCCCCTTGGATCTGCTTCAATGCCCATTCTAATCGCAAGCCTATAAATTTCGCCCAGCTTCATATTGAACCTCCAAAAAGTTTCTCAAGAAACATTTTTATGATAAAACAAAATAAGACTTTATTCAAACAATAAATAATATGGCTTTCTTCAAGTTATACAATATTCTAGGAATAGATGCAACCATCCCTTATAACCTCCTTTTATAGTTTGGATTTATAACTATATATGTTTATGAAACAGTTTTTTATTGTCAATTATGAGGAAACAAGGGTATTTCGAATAGATTACAAAATAAAAAAACTTTCGCGAGCAAGATGCTCGCGTTACTATAGTTATTTTTGAGGAATGTCGAAAATTTGACAAAATAAGATTTTTTGCTATTATAAAAAATACTAATTTGTTAGAGCTAATTTAGATTGGGATTAAGATTAAGGAAATTTAGTTGAGAAGAGAGGAGCCGAGTATGTCAAAATTGTTTGTCAGAACTTATTCTGCAGATTCACAAACACCCATAAGCCTTTATGAAAAGATGAAAAATCTGCCCTTTTCTTTCCTGCTTGAAAGTAAAACGTTTAATAAGCTTGCAAGATATTCTTTTTTAGGAGCATTCCCTAGATTTCTCATATCAACAAACACAGAAACAACAAGGATTGTTGCAGATATTGATCTTGAAAAAATTGGAATTAAAAACGTCAACACTAATGATTCGCTCATAGAAGTTCTAAAAGACGTTTTTGAAAAATTGCCAAAAGTAGACACAATATGTCCTTTTACTTCAGGGCTAATTGGATACATTGGTTATGAATGTGTAAGGTTTTATGAAAGTTCTTTAAAATTTTACAAACCTGCTATTTTCCCAGACGCAATGCTCTTTTTCCCAGGATTAATTATTGCATTCGATCACTTTACAGATACCATATATCTTATTAGTCATGCGCTTTACGAATCTGATGAAAAAAGAGCAGAGTTTTTTCTTAATGAGGGAGAAAAGCTTATCATATCAGCAAACATCACAAATTCGAAAAACAAAAATTTTATTGCCTCTCAAAACCATACAGATAAAGAGTTTGAAAACAACAAAATTATAAAAAGCCATACAAGAAGATCTGATTTCGAAGAAGCCGTAAAAAGAATCAAAGAGTATATAAGAAATGGTGATACATTTCAAACTGTGCTTTCGCAAAGATTTTCTACAGAATTTTTGGGGGATCCTTTTGAATTTTATAGGAATTTAAGAAGATTAAATCCTTCTCCTTATCTATTTCATATAAAATTAAATGACATTGTAATATCTGGTTCATCACCTGAGACATTTCTAACCCTAAGAGATAACAAATTATTTTCAAGGCCTATCGCTGGAACTAGAAAAAGGGGGGATAACCCTCTCGAGGATAAAAGCCTTGCAAAAGAACTTCTAGAAGATCCAAAAGAGTGTGCCGAACATGTCATGTTAGTAGACCTGGCCAGAAACGACCTTGGTAGAGTTTGCGCACCATCAACTATAAAAGTTGAAGAATTTATGAAGGTAGAAAACTATTCACACGTAATGCACATAGTTAGTGAAGTTACAGGGATACTAGAAAAAAATACACACCCATTAGAGGCATTTTTTGCCTCATTTCCTGCAGGAACTGTATCAGGAGCGCCTAAAATTAGATCGATGGAAATAATTGATTCATTAGAACCAGAGAGGCGAGGTCCATATGCTGGTGCAGTTGGATATTTCGATATAAGCGGAAATTTTGATACTTGCATAGCAATAAGGACAGCTTTTTTCAAGGACAAAACGATCTACTTACAAGCAGGTGCGGGTATAGTGGCTGATTCAAATCCTTCTACCGAATATTTTGAAACTATTCATAAAGCAAAGGCTCTTCTTTCTATTCTTAATAGGGGTGAAACCCAATGAGAGATAGACTTTTGATAATTGATAACTTTGATTCCTTTACTTTTAACCTAGTTCAAGGCTTCGCAAAAATTAGAAAAACGAAAAGAGATATGCTTGTATTACGAGACAATGAGCCTTTTGAAAAAATATTAGAGTTCAATCCTGATAGATTAGTTATATCTCCAGGACCAGGTCATCCAAAAGAATGTAAACTTTCTTCAAAGGCATATAACTATGCAAAGGAATTTAGAAAACCTCTTTTGGGAGTTTGTCTTGGGCATCAATTGATTGGCTATCTTTCTGGAGCTGAAGTTATAAGAGCAAAAAATATTATGCACGGAAAAACAAGTATGATAAATTTTATAAGCGATCCCATTTTTTCTGGATTAAAAAATCCATTCAAAGCAATGAGATATCATTCCCTGTGTTTAAACAAAAAAGATTTCCCAGAAGATCTCATTATATTAGCAAAAAGCATTGATGATGACACAATAATGGCGCTTAAACACAAAGAAATACCTATTTATGGGGTTCAATTTCATCCAGAGTCAATTATGACCCCAAGCGGTCAAAAAATACTTAAAAATTTTTTAGCTCTAAAATAATCGCGAACATCTATACTGTGTAAAATTTAATTATTCTAGAAAGAAGAACAGAGTGAATTAACAAAAAGATGAGAAGGAGAGAGAAATATGGTGAGAGAGAGAAATACGGTAAAAAGCGCATTGGACAAAATTTTAAACAATGAGCATTTGTCTGAAGAGGAAGCAAAAAATCTTATGGACAACATAATGGAAGCAAGAGTTACACAAAGTCAAATTGGCGCAATCCTTATCGGTCTTAGAATGAAAAGGGAGACTCCGGAAGAGTTAACTGGTTTTGTAAAATCAATGAGAGAACATGTAAAAAAGATTAAAACCAGACATCCAATTGTTGTAGACACATGCGGAACAGGAGGAGACAACTTAAAAACGTTTAATATTTCCACTGCAAGCGCTTTTGTTGTTGCTGGAGCAGGAATTCCAGTAGCAAAACACGGCAACAGAAGCGTTTCAAGCTCCTCAGGTTCAGCAGATGTATTAGAAAGACTTGGTGTTAATATCAATCTCACTCCAGAAGCAATAGAAAACTGTTTGAACTATATAGGCATAGCTTTTCTATTCGCACCCTTGCTTCACCCATCAATGAAAAATGTGGCGCCAGCTAGAAGAGAACTAGGCATCAGAACTTTTTTTAACATTTTAGGACCCCTAACTAATCCAGCAGGTGCAGACAATCAGGTAATTGGAGTTTTTGACAAGTCAGTAATGCCTACTCTAAGTAAAGTTATAAAAAATCTTAATCCTAGACATATTTATCTAATTCACGGCGCAGGTGGGATGGACGAACTCTCTCTTGAAGGCCCAAATTATGTAATTGAGATTAAAGGAAGGGAATCAAGAGAGTTCTTTTTAGATCCAGAACAATATGGCTTTAAAAAGGTGCCATCATCGGAATTCGCAGTTAATAACTCTGAAGAAAGTGCAAAAAAAATAATGAAGGTTCTCAGTGGAGAGAATTGCCCTGAAAAGGATATAGTAGTTTTAAACGCAGCCATAGCAATAATGGCTTCAAATTATACCTTAGACTTTCGAGAAGCAATAGCGATGGCACAAGATTCGATTGATTCCAAACTAGCACTATCAAAATTCGAGATGTTGAGAACTTACACTAACACGCTATGAACATCCTTGAAAAAATCTCGAAAGAGGAGATAGAAGAATTCAATCAAAGACGAGAGCTTTTAAGGGTGCTTAAAAATTATGGCAGAACATATCCTATAATCTCTTTTTTTGACGCTTTAAAGCCCATAAGTGTTATAGGAGAATTTAAACCAGCTTCACCTGTTAAAGGGATTTTTATCAAAAATCCAAAAAGGGAGATTAGAAATTTTATAGATTTTTATGAAAAGTTCGGTTGCAGCGCTCTATCAGTGCTAACAAACAAACGCGCTTTTAAAGGGGACCCTTTATACATTACATATATCAAATCCTTTTGCAACCTGCCTATTTTATATAAAAATTTTATTCTAATAGAAGATCAGATTGACGAGGCATATCTAGTAGGTGCTGATTGCATTCTCCTTATAGCGTCCATCTTAGATCCGAAAAGATTAAAGGAGCTGTTTAATCATGCTACCAATCTTGGAATGGACTCCCTAATAGAAATTCACAATGAAGAAGAATTGAATATAGCTTTAGAAATAGAGCCAAAAATAGTTGGCATCAACAATAGAAATCTAAAAACTTTTGAAGTTGATATAAATAATACATTTAAACTTATAAATTCAATACCAAAACAGATTAAAATAGTTTCAGAATCAGGAATAAAATCTGAAGAAGAAATTTATAAACTAGCCAAAAGCGGTGTTTCAGGAGTTCTTATAGGAGAAGCAATAGTAAAACTAACTTTAACTTTACTAAGAGGCAATATAACCTCATATCCTGATAGCAGTATATTTAATAAAAAACTACTTTCAAGAGAAAATTTTTAGGATTTTTTTGAAAGAGGAGAATTTTAAATAATGCTTGTTAAGATCTGTGGCATACGAAGTATTGAAGATGCAATCGTCTCAAGCTTATTTAAACCAGATTACATGGGGCTTATATTTTGTGAAAGTCCAAGAAGATTAGACGCAAAAATAGGAAAGACTATAGTAATGAAATTGAGTAGTGAAAAATTTATAGGTGTTTTTCAAAATAACGATATAGAAGAAGTGATAAATATTGCAAAAATTTGTAACCTATTTGGTGTTCAACTTCACGGAAAAGAGGATCCAAAAGATATAGAAATAGTTAAAAAAAATAAACTTTTAGCTATAAAGGCTTTTAGGATAGAAAATAATTTGCCAGAAAACCTTTCAGAGTATAAACCAGATTATTTTTTGTTTGATAAGACAAAAAATTGTACAAGTCTAAATACAAAGGTTTTAAAAGAGTATAATTTAAACACGCCGTTCTTTATTGCTGGCGGATTTAATAGTAAAAATATTGAAAGAATTATTAAAGAGGTGTCAAAACCTCAACTATGTGGAGTTGATCTTGCATCTGGAGTAGAAAAGGATAATAAAAAGGATATTTCTCTTCTAGAAGAATTTTTCAAAAAGCTTAAAAAATAATTTTTTTTGGAGGTTAAAAACTTGGATAAAACTATTAATGGCAACTTTGGAAAATTTGGAGGTGCCTTTGTCCCCGAAACTTTAGTTTATGCACTCGATGAACTCGAAACTTATTATAATAAAATCAGAGGAGATAGAGAATTTTTTAAGGAATTTAACAGCTTACTAAAAGAATATGCAGGAAGACCTACTCCATTAACCTATGCACCAAATTTTTCCAAAAGATTTGGGATTAATACATTTCTAAAAAGAGAGGACCTCTTGCATACAGGAGCTCACAAATTGAATAACTGTCTAGGACAGGGTCTGATTGCAAGGGGATTAAATAAAAAAAGGATTATTGCAGAAACTGGAGCGGGTCAACACGGCGTAGCCACAGCAACAGTTTGCGCATTTTTAAAGATACCTTGCGAAATATACATGGGAGCAATCGACTACGAAAGACAAAAACTGAATGTATTTAGAATGGAACTTCTTGGAGCAAGGGTTAATAAAGTCGACGTTGGTTCAAAAACTCTAAAAGATGCAATGAACGAAGCCTTAAGAGATTGGGTTACCAACATTAATACTACTCATTATATGATTGGATCAGCTGCTGGACCTCATCCTTTCCCAACCATAGTAAGAGACTTCCAAAGGGTAATTGGAGAAGAGGCAAGGTATCAAATTTTTAAAAGCACAGGTTCGCTCCCCGATGCAATTTTCGCTTGTGTTGGAGGAGGCAGTAATTCAATAGGTTTGTTCAAGGCCTTTATTCAAGATGAAAGCGTTAAAATCTTCGGTGCAGAAGCAGCTGGTAGAGGAATAGAAACAGGCTTACATTCAGCCACCCTATCAGCAGGAAGACCAGGCGTATTACACGGTTCGCTCAGTTATCTTTTACAAGATTCAGATGGACAAGTAGAGGAGGCTCATTCTATTGCACCAGGATTAGATTACCCTGGAGTTGGCCCAGAACATTCATATCTAAAAGAGTCAAAGAGAGTTATATATGAGGGAATTACTGATGATGAAGCGCTTGAAGCACTTGAGATTCTGGCAAAGGAAGAAGGAATAATTTGTGCTCTTGAAAGCGCACATGCGGTAGCCCTTGCAATAAAGAAGTCCAAAGAGTTAAAAAAAGACAGCATAATAATTATAAATCTATCGGGTAGAGGGGATAAAGACATGCAAACTATTATGAAAAGTATGGAGGGAAAAGATGAACAAAATTAGAGAAATTTTAAGCGAAAAGAAAACACTTATCCCATTTTTACCAGCAGGTTATCCATCACTAAATGCAACAAAAGAATATATTAAAACATTAGTCGAATGTGGAATAAAAATAATTGAACTTGGAATTCCATTTTCGGATCCAATTGCAGATGGTCCAACTATTTCAAACAGTTATTCCTTTGCAATTAAAAATGGCATAAAGAGTGAGGATGCTTATATCTTAGCGGAAGAGATAAAGGGAGAATACAAAATTTCTATTATTCCAATGTTATATTACAATTTAATTTACAACAAAGGTGAAGAAAACTTTGCAAGAAGAATTTCTTCATTTGCTGATGCTGTAATTGTACCTGATTTACCTTTTAAAGAATCTTACAGACTAAGGCCTTATCTTGAAAAATTTAATATTTCATATATTCCTTTTGCAACACCAAATATAAAAGAACACGATATAAAGAAAATTTCAAAACATACTAATGCTTTTATTTACGCAGTAACTGTCTTTGGCATAACAGGAGCCAGATCTAATTACAGCAAAGATACATATAACTATCTTGAACGCGTCAAGAAGATAAGCTCAAATTATGTAGCTGCAGGCTTTGGCGTTAGTTCAAAAGAGCAATTTAACAGCCTACCAACAGATGCAGTAATTATAGGGAGCGCTATAGTCAAACAAATTGAGCCAGACAATGTTGAAAAGAGCAAAAGCAATATTGAGAAATTAATAAAAAATATAATTAACTGAGATGTTTCTCGAGAAACATAACGAGCAAACATTATCTTTCAAATGATATTGCCAGTGATATTGCCAGCAGCTCAAGAGGTTCTCTCTTGAACACAACAACATAACTATTTTAAAAATTTTGTTTTATTATAAATACTCCGAGATGAGAACTTATCGATTAAGTTTATTTCAGAGCATATATTGTACAGGCTTAGATGGTAATAAAAATATAATAATTAATAAAAACAAAAATAGTCTATTTAAATAAAAATGAGTTTGTATAATATTCTTCTTATAAAACAAGTTGAAATTCTTATGAGTTAACGATGTTAAATTTCAGTATAATAGTCTAAAAAACACTTAAAGCTATGGAGGAGAATTGACAAAAAGAGAGTTGATAAATAACATACAAATTCTCCTTAAAAATTTCAGCAAAATGCCCTATATAGAAAGAATAAAAACAAAGGATGCAAGAAGATATCTGTATGTCCCAGTCTTAATAGGAATTTCAGTTGGCATTGCAGCAGTAATTTTTTTATTAGCTTTGAAATATACCTCTTTTGTTTTTTTAAAATTGCTAGTAGGGTATTATCCACCAGAAGTAACAGGAGAGGGCGGTAACCCCGACTTATATCGCATTATTATTGCTAGACCATATCTATTTCCAATAAGTGTTGCGCTAGGTGGGCTAATATCGGGACTATTAATATACAAGTTTGCACCTGAGGCAAGCGGGGCTGGTACAAACGCAGCCATTAGAGCATATCACTTTGAAAAGGCATTAATTGATATAAAAACAACTTTTATAAAGCTTCTAGCATCAACAATCACAATTGGTGCGGGCGGCACATCGGGAAGAGAAGGTCCAATGTCTTTAATTGGAGCAGGCTTAGGATCTTTTATAGCGCAAAAATTAAAATTAAGCGAGAGAGAAAGAAGAATTGCGCTAGCAGCTGGTCTTGGAGCAGGACTTGGAGCAGTTTTTAGGGCACCTCTTGCTGGCGCTATAGTTGGTGCAGAGGTTTTTTATAAAAAGGACTTTGAAATACAATCAATGCTTAGCTGCTTCATTGCGGCAATAATAGCTTACACTTGTGTAGGTTTAACATTTGGTTTCGAACCCTTATTTTATATTAACGTAGATGCCGCCAAAAATTTTAAAATAGTGGTATTATTACAATATATAGTTCTTGGGTTTGCCTGTATGTTCATTGCAAAATCTATAATGAAATCTTTCTTATATTCAAAAAAGCTTGCAAGTATTTTGCCTTTACCTCAATATATGATTCAGCCAATAGGTGGCTTTGTTACAGGCTCAATCGGTATTATAAGCCCTGTGGTTATCGGCAGCGGTTATGGGTGGATTCAGCTTATAACAGATAAGAGGCTTGACATCATAACGCCTCAATTTACAATTATTGGCATTGTTGCGATGGTACTGGCATTGGGCTTTACATTGGGATTTAACAGTCCCGGAGGTGTTTTTGGACCATCGCTCGTCTCAGGGGGACTTACAGGGTTTGCAGTCAGCAATCTTTTATCAAACATAATTCCAAATAATAATCTTGACATAACATCGTTCACTATCGTAGGCATGATGTCGGTTTACGCAGCAGTTTCAAAAGCACCTTTGTCAACTATTGTTATGGTAGCGGAAATGAGTCACGGATACGATCTCCTTATCCCATCAATGATCTCTGTCTTCATAGCTGATTTTTTCTCGGGACATCAAAGCATATACAGCGCACAGGTCGAAAGAAGGATAGACTCGCCTGCATATCAAGATGAATGTATATCGCACTATTTAACCTATATAAAGATAAAAGAGGTTATGCAAAAACCTCTGACAGCTAGTCCAGATTTAAAGGTTGCTGAAGTTGAAGATATAATGACAAAAAATATATATACCGGCATTCCAATTACAGACAATGGTTTTTTAGTCGGAATGATAACTAAAACAGATTTGTGGAAAGCAAGAAAATTGGATAAAAACAAGGTGCTTGCGAGGGATATCATGACAAAAAATTTAATAACATTAACTCCTGAAGATTCATTATACGATTTTATGAAAATAATTATATCAAAAGGTATTGGGAGAGTACCCGTGGTCAAGGATAATCAAAATAATGAGTTAGTCGGCATAATTACAAGATCAGACATAGGAAGAGTGATGAGACAAGAGACAGACGAAGATATCCTTACTACAACGGGAGTATAAAAACTTAATGCTTAAGAGAAATTTCCTTTACTATTTTACCAGAGGAAATATATAAAATTCTGTCGCCAATTCGTTCAGCCTCTTCGTGATCGTGAGTTACAAGTAAAAATGGGATGTTAAAGATTTTTTGAAAAGATCTGAGCTCATTGCCAAGTCTCACCCTAATATCATAGTCTAAAGCAGAAAGAGGCTCATCTAAAAGAATAAGATTTGGGTTTGTCATCAATGCTCGAGCAAGGGCTACCCTTTGTTTTTCACCTCCAGAAATTTTTAGAGGGGATGTGTTCTTTAGGTGTTTTATATGAAAACGCTCCATTAAATCGTCGGCTTTTTGAGAAGCATCAGTTGAATTTTTTGCACCGTAAACTATATTTTTATAAACGCTCATATGTGGGAAGAGCGCATAATCTTGAAACATCATGCTAAACCTTCTGTCTTGGGGACTAACAAAAATCTTCTTATCACTATCAAAAAAGGTTTTGTTTTTAAACTTTATAAATCCACCGTCTGCCCTTTTTAAACCAGCTATAATTTTAAGTGTAGTAGTTTTACCGCAACCAGATGGTCCAAATAAAACCAAGATTTCATTTGAGATGTCAAATTTTAAATTAAGATCAAAGCTATTTAATTTCTTAAAAATACTAACTCTGATAATCATTTTTCGGTCAGTCTATAAACAAATTTATTCTTAGACCATTTATTTGCCAAAAATATTAAAAATAAATTGATTATACATATTAATAGAACATAAACTGCAGCACTTTTAAGATCTCCATTTTCCGTTGCAAAAAATATTTGAATTGGAATTGTATTTGTTTTTCCTGGAATATCCCCTGCAACCATTATTGTTGCCCCAAACTCACCTAATGCCCTTGCAAAAGCCAAAATAAACCCAGATACCAATCCAGGAAAAGAGAGCGGCAATGTAATTGTAAAAAAAATTTTCCAATTACCAGCACCAAGAGTTTTAGCAGCATCTTTAAGATTTTCATCTACACTTTCAAAAGCCGATCTTGCACTTTTATACATTAAGGGAAATGCAACCAAAAAGGATGCAGCAGATGCAGCATAAATTGTAAATATTATTGAAGTATGAAAGAGAGTTTCAAAAAGTATGCCAATAGGTCCGTGTTTACCAAATAAGACCAACAAAAGAAATCCAACTACAACCGGTGGTACAACCAAGGGGAGTATTAGAAATCCGTCAAGAATGTCCTTACCAAAAAAGTCCACCTCTGCCATAAATTTTGCAATTAATATGCCAAAAAAGATAAGAAAGAAGGATGCCATCCCTGCTGCTTGTAGAGATAGAATTATAGGTATATAGTCCATACTTTTAAATTTTATTTAATTTTCTCAGGCGGTAAAAAGCCATATTCGCTAAGTATTTCTTGTGATTGTTTACTTAAAAGATAATTCATAAATTCTTTTGCTTCATCAGGATACTTTGTAGACTTCAGTACAGCTGCATAATACACTATGGGTTTATGATTTAAATCTGGAATCGTGCTAGCTACCTGAACATCATTTGATGTGGCAGCATCAGTTTTATAAACAAAGCCCGCATCTACATTGCCAGTACTAACGTATTCCAAAATCTGTCTCACATCCTTAGCATAAACAAACTTTGATTTTACTTCGTTAAAGATTCCTACCTTTTCAAGGCTTTCTTTTGCATAAATGCCTGCAGGAACACTTGGCACGGCTCCAATAGCAATTCTTTTTACGTCTGATCTTTTCAAATCATCTAAATTTTTAATATCTAGAGGGTTACCTTTCGGCACTATTAACACCAGGATATTTCTAGCAAAAATAACAGAATTTGATGAATCAACAAGTTTTTCTGACTCCAAAGTATCTAAGTCTTTTACCGAAACCGGCAAAAATAGGTCAACGCTTGCGCCTTGTTCGATTTGCTGTCTTAGAGCACCAGAGGCACCATAATTTACGTTAATTTTAATATTTGGGTGCTCCTTCTCAAAGCTACCAACAATCTTGTTCAGAGACTCAGTAAGGCTTGCTGCAGCAGAAATAGTAAGATTAGATTTTTTAATTGCATTAGAAGAACATCCCGAGACAAAAATAAAAACACAAACAAAAGATAAAAAAACGAAAAGAAATGTATAAAATTTTTTCACTATATATACTCCTTTTCAAAAGCGAAGGCATGTTCGTTTCAAAACAAATCCCGTGAGCTTGGAAAAGCTCAGGCTATCAGCCATAACAAACGTCTTAGGCTAAAATAGCTCTAAAGACTCCTGGCGCGCCCGAAGGGATTTGAACCCCTGACCTTCGGATTCGAAGTCCGTCGCTCTATCCAACTGAGCTACGGGCGCATAATGGGGTGGATGAGGGGATTCGAACCCCCAACCCCTGCAGCCACAGTGCAGTGCTCTGCCATTGAGCTACATCCACCATACACGATTTATTATATTTTAGAAGCTTTATAACTGTCAAATCAAAATTTAATTAGCAAAAATCTTCTCATCCCAAAGCCATCCGGTAGGGTATAACTAAAGATTTCATAATCACAATTAATCAAAAGAGACCAATCAAAAGTTTGGCCTAACCATAATCCTACAGAAAAATTTTTATGTTTTTTTAAAATTAAAAGCATTTTTTCTAGGGGAAAGGTCGCTCTTGAAATAACTCTTTCAGGTATTTCTTTTAAATTTTCAAATCTTTCTTGAAGCACTACAGCATTTTTTATATTAAGTTCTAAAATTATTCCTTCAAGAAAAACGACCCTTTTATATTTTGGTTCTAGTAATAACCATAAGGTTTCAGGAAAACAAATCGACAAAATTAAACCTGGAATTCCAGCGCCAGAACCAATATCAAGAAATTTTGAATAACAAAAAAAATTAGGACATAAATTAGTAGGATATAAAGAATCATATATGTGTTTGAAAAAAAAATCTTCAATGCTCTTAAATGAGACTAATGAATGCTTTCTATTATATAAAAAGAGACGTTCTGAATACAAACATATATTATCCAAATATTTAACAAAACCGGGTAAGTATCTTTTAAATAATAAACTAAATTTTTGAGCATCAAATGAAGTACTATCTTTAAGCATTATTTACTGGTTCAATTACAATATGCCTATCTTTCCCCGTACCCACACTATAAACAGTTATATCGCTGCGTTTGGAAAGATAGATATGAATTACCTTTCTTTCATGGGCTGGTAAAGGTAAAAATTCTATTTTCCTCTTAAATTTTATACATTTTTTTACAAGCTTATCAGACAGTTCATATAAAAATAAGGTTCTATTTTTCCAATAATTGTTTATATCAAGAACGACTTTAAAATTATCAAAGTTAACCTTTATAACTTTGTTTAATAAAAACTCTAAAGATTTAAGTATTAAACCGTGTCTTCCAATAAGACACCCTATATTTTCCCCCTTTATGTTAACAAAAAGGATATTTTGATTTAAGTTAAATTCTATAGAAAAATTACTATTTGGAATCTCTTTTATTAGAGATTTTATTATTTCAGAAACAAATTCCTCAATAGTAGGAGTGTATCTTATAACTACCTTTGCTTCTTTAGACCCAATACCTAAAAGACCTCTCTTTGGGTGTTCTAAAATTTCAAAATTATACTTTGAATCCTCATCAATACCAAGCAGTTCCAAACCTCTCTTAATAGCCTCTTCTTGATTTTTGGCACTAACTAATACTTCTTTTAACATTATGAATGTTTTCTCATAACTATAAATGATTGTAATATACCTATTATGTTAGAAACGTTCCAATAAATTAATATCCCAGCAGGAAACTGAATGGATATAAAACCTAAGAAAAGTGGCATTATTAAAAGCATTTGTCTTTGCATCCTATCAGCAGTATTTGTTGTAATCTTTTGTTGAATATATGTTGTAATCATAAGTAAAGCTGGCAAAATATAAAATGGATCCTTTTCAGTAATATCAGAAATCCATAAAAAATTTACTGCTGAATGAGTTTGTTCAATAATACTTTTTAATTCAGGACTAAGCAAAAAATAATAAAAGGCAATGAGAATAGGTAACTGAATAAGCATTGGTAGACAACCACCAAACGGATTTATATTGTTATTTTTATAAAAGGCTACCATCTCAGTTTGAAGTCTTTGTGGATCTGATTTATATTTTTCCTGGAGTTCCTTTATTTTAGGTTGAAGCTTTTGCATCTTCTTCATCTGATCAAGAGCAATGTGATTAAAGGGCCACAATATAGCTCTTATCAAAAGAGTTATAAGAATAATAACTAAACCAAAATCATGTAAGAAACTTAATAAAGAATAAAAAACTGGATGAAAAACGTTAGTATCAAACCAACTAAAGAAGGAATTCACTATCTTATTTCTCCTCTCGAATTAATAAATTTTTCTGGAACTGGATCATATCCACCTTGATTTAAAGGATGACACCTTAATATTCTCTTTATCGCTAAAAAGCTACCCTTAAATATACCAAATCTTGATATAGCTATAATTGCATATTCAGAACATGTAGGATAAAAAATACAGCTCCTACCTTTTAAAGGTGAAATAAATTTTTGATAAACTCTTATTATAAAAATTAAAAAATATACTATAAATCTTTGCATAACCTTTTTAATTCTTGGTAAACTTCTCCTTTGTTTGTTTTACAAAATGGTTTTTTCACTAAAATTATAATATCAAAAAAATTTCTTCTATCAGTATTATATAAAAAATCCATTATAAAAAAACTCTTTATAAATCTCTTCATGTAGTTTCTTTTTACAGAACTCTTTGATACTTTCTTAGATACAATAACACAAACTCTAGAGGATAAAGAAGGCCGATAAAAAATATTAACATAGTGGCCTTCTCTTTTCTTAGAATTAAATACCCTTAAAATCTCTTTTGAATTGCTTATTAAGGCACTCTTATGAATCACTAACCGTCAACTTATGTCTTCCTTTTGTTCTTCTCGACTTAATAACTTTTCTACCAGCTTTAGTACTCATTCTAGTAAGAAATCCATGTACTTTAAATCTTTTTCTTACTTTTGGTTGATAAGTTCTTTTTGGCACATCTATCACTCCATATCTATTTAGAATTTAGAATATTTACGATAACCTATCTATGATAAAATATATCTACAAATTTTAAAAGAGGTTAATGATAATTGAGAGGGTTAGGTGAAGTGAATAATATTTGGCAAGAAATATTAGATACAGTTGAAGAAAAGATGGGAAAACCCACAGTAGAAGCCTTTTTAAAACCTTCTAAAGCAGTAATTAACAAAGAAGAAAATAAATTTACTCTAATAGTTCCAAACGAATTTATTAAAACTTATATTGAGCAAAAATCAAGTAAATTAAAGAATATAATCGAAGACATAATTGAAAGCGATAATCTTAAACTATACCTAGAAATAGAACAACCTAGAGAAAGTTTAGAGGAAAACGAAAGTTTAGAGAGTAGTAATCAAAATATACAACAAACAGAAAGGAATGAACAGAGAAGCTTTTTATCTAAATACACCTTTGAAACGTTTGTTGTAGGGCCAGGTAACAGGATGGCACATGCTGCTTCTCTCGCAGTAGCAGATAACCCCGGTAAAGCCTATAATCCTTTGTTTATCTATGGCGGAGCAGGATTAGGAAAAACTCACTTACTCCAGGCTATAGCAACAACAATAAGAACTAAAAAACCATACCTTCATATTCTATATATTACAAGCGAAAAGTTCACAAATGAATTTATAAACGCCATAAAAGATGATAAAATCAACTCGTTTCAAGAACATTATAGAAATATAGATATACTGCTAGTTGACGATATCCAATTTATAGCTGGAAAAGAAAGAACACAAGAAGAGTTCTTTCATACTTTTAATTCACTTTACGAATCAGGAAAACAAATAGTACTATCCTCTGATAGACCTCCAAAAGAAATAAGAACCTTAGAAGAGCGCTTGAGAACAAGGTTTGAAATGGGTTTAATTGCTGATATTCAACCTCCAGATTTAGAAACCAGAATTGCAATTTTACAAAAGAAAGCTGAAATAGAAAATATTGATATAGAGCAAGACGCACTAATATTAATTGCAGAAAAGGTAGCCTCAAACATTAGAGAATTAGAAGGCGTACTTACAAAATCGATGGCCCTCTGCTCTATTAATCAAGAATCAAAGATAACAATAAAACATGCCCAAGAAGCACTCAAAAACATAGAAGATAATAAATTAAACAATCTACCTACAATGGATGAGATCGCAACAGCTGTTTCTAAAGTAATGCAAATTAAATTAGAAGACTTAAAAAGTAGAGGAAGAAAGAGTCATCAAGCAAACGCAAGGCAGATTGCAATGTATTTATGTAGAGAAATGACAAAAAACTCGCTACCACAAATAGGTGAATATTTTGGAAGAGATCATTCAACAGTAATACACGCTTATGAAAGAGTAAAAGAAGAAATAAACAACGACCAAACACTTAAAAAAATAATTGAGCAAATAAAGTCTCTCTTAAACTCAACTTAAAAAATGCTCTACTTATCAACAAATGTTGATAACTTGTTGATAACTTGTTAATATTATGTGGATAAATGTTAATAAAAGGTTAATAACTCTAAGTTTAATAAAAATTATCCACATACAAACCGAATAATAAACAAGTTTTCAACAAGAAAAATGGCTCTAGAAATTAAAAAAGATGAGTTATCAACATATCCACAAAAACTATTATTACTACTTAAAAAGGAGTTAAATAATGAAAGAGATAGAAAAAGGTATTAACAATTCTTTAAACAGTAAAGCAACAAAACTTGAATTTAAAACAAAAGAATTAAATAAAATAATTCAAGACTTATCAAAAAATATAAAAAAACATCCAGTAGAGGTATTAAGAAACATCCAAATTTCCTCAAAGGAAAACAATATAATATTTAGATCTACTGACTTAGAAGTTGAAATAACCTATATCTTTGAAACAGAACAAAAGCTATCTCTCGAACCGATATTAGTAGAATCAAATGAAATATCAAATCTAATCAAAAACTATCCAAGCGACAAAATAAACCTGGAATTTTTAGATGAAAAACTAATAATAGAAGGGGAAAACCTATTTGCAACCATACCACTAAAGAAAGATCCAAATTTTCCAGATCCAATAGATATTAGCAAACTACAACCCAAAACAATCAACTTTAAAGCAATAAAGCAAGCAATAGAAAAGGTTATAAACTCAAGTTCACAAAATTCGGATTCAAAAATGAGCGGAGTAAACTTTAAAACAAAGGAAAAATCCCTCACAATAGCAGCCACAGATGGCTTTAGACTTTCAATTTATAAAATAGACCTAGAAGAGGAAACAGAGATGAACTTTACCATATCAAAAAAATGTGCTCAAGAATTAATAAAGTTTGATGCTATAACAGCACTCTCATATCAGACACAAACTCATTGGATCATATCTACCAGTGAAAAAACAATTTCAGTTAAAAAACTTAATTACGAATACCCAAACTACGAAAGAGCCATCCCATCAGATAACAAATACAAATTCTCTGTCAATAGAGAGGATTTTATAAAAAAACTACTCTTTACATCATCACAGTCTGAAATAGTAAAAATATCCTTAAAAGACAACACCTTAAACATACAATCCTCAGATACAAGAATAAACACAAAAACAACTATAAAACCGCTAACAGAAAACAAAGATATTGAATTCTTATTTAAATCATCATATCTAATTGATGGTCTTAAGATATTTGAAGAGGAAGAAGTTATATTTACATATAAAGACGAAAGTAGACCAATTACAATTGAAAATAATATAAACACAACATACATAACATTACCAGCAAGACCTGAAAGATAAAGAATGCAGTTAGAAGTTCACCATTTCAGAAACTTCGAACACAAAACGTTCGATTTTCAAGAAAAAAATTTAATAATTGGAGAAAATGCAACAGGAAAAACAAACATACTAGACGCAATATACCTAACTCTTAGAGCTAGAACGAAAAACAATATACCAAATCAAAGCCTAATAAAATTTTCAAGAGAAAATGCCCTTATAAAAAATAACATATATGGCAAGAGAATAGAAATGTTAATAAATAAAACAAACAAAACAATAAAGCTTAACGATAAAAAATTAAATTCTACTATTGTTTTATGGCATTATTTTAAAGTTTTTTATATAAATCACTTTGATTCTTTACTTTTATCTCAAGAACCAAAAAACAAGAGAAAATTTTTAGATGATGCTATTTTAAACGCAAATCCAGAAAAAATCAAATTATACAAGGATCTTAAAGCTTTAAATACGCAAAAGAATTACATTTTAAAACACAAAAAAGATAAAGAATTAATCAAAAGCTATGATATCAAGTTAACCCAATTATCTCAAGAAATATCAAATTTAAGAGAAAACGTATTGAATAATATAATTTTAAATACAAAAGAATTCCTTAAAGAAGAAGATATTAAAGTAAAATTCTATAAAACCCTAGAATCAAAGGAAATGGAAAATAAAGACATAATTGAAGAAAGAACAAAAAGAAATATAATCAATCCATCTAGGGATAATTTTTCAGTAAAAGTTAAAGACATAGATTCAACTTTCTTATCCACTGGTGAGATAAAGAAATTCTCGATGGCTCTTCACCTTGCCAAGATAAATATATTTAAAGAATATAACTGTATCTCTCTTTTTGATGAACTAGACTCCTTTTTTGATAAAGCAAATTTAGAATTACTCTCAAAATGGGTTCAAAAAATAAAGGGATATGTCTTTATCACGTCAAATTCAGATCTAGCCCTCGAAAACTTTAAGAAAATCTTTTTATAGGTGAGTTAACGTATGATAAAACTTGAAAACATAATCTTAAATCAATTACCAAAAAATTTAAAAGAATGTCTTATAACTGAAAAAAACTGGGAAGAAATAGTGGGCTTAAAACTGTCACAAATATCAAGACCAATAGGGTTAAATAATAGAACTCTTATTATTTCTACAAGCCATCCTACAATAAGTAGAGAACTTTCGCTTTATTCAAATATAATTATTGATAGAATTAAAAAAAAATTAGATATAAATGTTGAAAAATTAAAATTTAGAACTTCAGACTATAAAGTAGATAAAAAAAGTAATACTGAGGATAAAGATAAAGAGACTCACCTAAAAATAGACTATCCAAATTATATTTTGGAGATTGAAAACAAAGATATCAGAGAAAAAATATTAAACATATACAAAACATTAAAAATAAGAAAAATAAATTGCAACAAAGGAGATGAATAATTTTATGAAATATACCTCAAAGGATATTGTAGTTCTAGAGGGAATGGAAGCAGTAAGAAAAAGACCAGGAATGTATATTGGTTCAACCGGTATAAAGGGTCTCTTACATTTAGTATATGAAGTAATAGATAACTCTGTAGATGAATTCATGGCAGGATACTGTAAAAAAATTTCTGTTATAATACACAAATCAAATTACGTTACAGTTGAAGATGATGGCAGAGGAATCCCTACAGATATACACGAACAAACAAATAAAAACGCACTAGAACTGGTTTTGACAACACTTCACGCTGGAGGAAAATTTAACGATAAGGTTTATAAGGTATCAGGAGGGTTACACGGCGTCGGAGTTTCGGTAGTAAACGCGCTTTCTGAAAGATTTATTGCAACGGTATATAGAGACGGAAAAATATTTGAACAAGAATTTTCAAGAGGCATACCAACATCAGAGTTAAAAATCATCGGAGAGAGCGATAAACATGGAACTAAAATAAAGTTTTTGCCAGATAAAACAATTTTCAAAGATATAACTTGGGATGTAGATGAATTAAAGGCAAGATTTCAAGAAATTGTATTTCTCAACCAAGGTTTAGAAATAACCTTTCTAGATGAAAGAATAGGTGAAAGAGAAACCTTCTATGATGAAAGGGGTATACTGGGTTTTGTTGAATATTTAAATAAAAACTCAAAGCCCCTATATTCTCCTCCTATAGTTATACAGGGTGAGTATGATGAAGTATATGTAGATATAGCTCTACAACACGTTGATTCGACATATGAAAATATAATTTGCTTTGCTAACAACATTGCTACAAAAGAAGGCGGCTCTCATCTAACAGCTTTTAAAAACTCTTTAACTAAGTTAACAAATCAGTATGCAAAGGATAAAAAAATCCTTAAAGATGAAGAAAACTTCCAAGGAGAAGATGTTAGAAGCGGTTTAACGGCTGTAATATCAGTAAAACTAAAAGAACCGTTATTTGAGGGTCAAACAAAAACCAAACTTTCATCACCTGAAGCCAAAAATGCAGTTGAGAAACTCATGGAAAAATTTATCATAGAATTAGAATCTAAACCAGACGTTGCCAATATGATAATGAAGTCATCCCTAGCTGCAAAGGAAGCAAGAGAGGCTGCAAAAAAGGCAAGAGATATGGTCAGAAAGAAACACGATTTTACAACGGGCATCTCCCTACCAGGAAAACTTGCTCTTTGTTCCTCAAAAAAACCAGAAGAATGTGAATTGTTTATTGTAGAAGGAGATAGTGCGGGAGGTTCAGCAAAACAGGGAAGGGACAGAAGATTTCAAGCTATTCTTCCATTAAGAGGGAAAATACTTAATGTTGAGAAGGCCAACATAGATAAAATTTTAGCTAATCAAGAAATAAAGGCCCTTGCTGCTTCAATCGGTTTGTCATTTTATGAAGAAGATAAATCACCAACAGAGTGGATAAAAAATCTTAGATTTCATAAAATCATAATTATGACTGATGCAGATGTTGATGGTTCCCACATTAGAACACTTCTGTTAACTTTATTCTTTAGGTATTTTAGGCCACTAATTGAGATGGGAAAGGTGTTTATAGCACAACCACCTCTTTATATGGTTAGAAAAGGGAAGGAAAGAAGATATGCTATGAATGACGATGAATTAAGTAGTATACTTGCTGAAATAAAAAATCCTGATTCCATTCAAAGATTCAAAGGTTTGGGAGAAATGACTCCTACACAACTTTGGGATGTTGCAATGGATCCTGAAAAGAGAACAATTTTAAAGGTTTGTATAGAGGATGCAAGCGAAGCTAATAGAATTTTTGAAATTCTCATGGGAGATAACGTAGAATACAGGAAAGCATTTATTGAAAGATATGCCCGGGAGGTAAAGAATTTAGATGTCTGAGATCACAAGAATAGTAGAAGAGGAAATTAAAGATTCATATTTAGATTACGCAATGAGCGTAATAATAGGTAGAGCTATACCTGATATAAGAGATGGTTTAAAACCAGTTCAAAGAAGAATAATATATGCCATGAGTGAAATGGGAATGACATATGACAAACCACACAAAAAATGTGCAAGAGTAGTTGGCGAAGTTTTAGGAAAATTTCACCCTCATGGAGATACAGCAGTATATGATACTCTTGTTAGGATGGCTCAGGATTTTACTTACAGATACCCGTTAATTGACGGTCACGGCAACTTCGGATCTTTGGATGGTGATAGCGCAGCTGCAATGAGATATACAGAAGCAAGATTAGCAAAAATTTCAAATGCCCTTATTTCAGAGATGAGTTATAATATCGTTCCAATGCAGGATAACTTTGATGGTTCCTTAAAAGAACCAGAAGTATTACCTGCTAAATTTCCACAACTCCTAGCAAACGGTGCTTCTGGAATAGCAGTAGGTATGGCCACTTCTATTCCTCCACATAATTTGGGAGAACTTATTGATGCCCTTCTTTTAATTTTAAGAAATCCTCAAGTAGCTGAAGAAGAACTCTTAAAAGTGCTTCCAGGACCTGACTTTCCTACAGGAGGAATAATAGTAGGGAGAAACGGAATTAGAGAATACTTTCTAACAGGTAAGGGCAAGATCGTTTTAAGAGGTAAATATGAAATAGAAACTAGTCCTAAAAATAGCAAACTTGTTATTAAAGAAATACCGTATTCTGTAAATAAAGCTATTTTAGTTGAGAAAATAGATCAGCTTATCAAGGAAAAAAGGTTAGATGGAGTATCAGAAGTAAGAGATGAATCTGGTCGAGAAGGAATAAGAGTTGTTTTAGAACTGAAAAAGGGCGTAAACTTAGATAAAATTGTAAAAAAACTTTATAAGCACACTACATTACAAATAACCTTTGGTGTAATAATGCTTTCTTTAGTATCAGGCGTTCCTAAGGTTTTACCAATAAAAGATGTGCTACTTCACTTTCTTACGTTCAGAAAAGATATCCAAAGAAAAAGACTTGAAAAGGTACTTGAAGACTTAAAGAAAAGATTAGTACTTCTTGATGCCTTATCAAGGGCTTTAGAAAGGATAGACGAAGTCATTGAGATTATAAAGAAGTCACTCAATCCAGCAGAGGCAAAACAGACGTTATGTAAGTTTCTCCAAATAACTGAAGAGGGAGCACAAGGGATCCTTGATTTAAGACTACAAAGACTAACCTCTTTAGAAAGAGAAAAAATTCTTAAAGATCTAGAAAAAACTTTATCAGAAATTAAAGAAACTGAATTTGCACTAAACGACGAAGAAAGGTTTTTAAAAATTTTAGAAGAAGAACTTATTGAAATAAAGTCAAACTTTGCTGATAAGAGAAGAACAGAGATCTCTTTAGATTTTGAAGAAGAAGACATTGTAGAAGAAGATATTCCAGAAGGCGAAGTTATTGTTACAATAAGTAAATTGGGTTTTATAAAGAGAATGAGAAAGGATGTTTTTGAAAGACAAAACAAAGGCGGAAAGGGTATCGATGGAATCCAAAAAAGTAGCGCAATTCAAGACAGAATCCAAGCTTCTATTGTTTTGTCAAATAGAGACAGAATATTATTTATATCTTCTAAAGGCAGAGCCTACACTCTTTTAGCATATAGTATTCCTGAGTTTTCAAGAACAGCAAGAGGTACAGGTATAGCAAATATTTTGCCGCTTTCAGAAGACGAAAAAATAAATTTTATGGTTCAAATAAAAGAGGATGAAGTAAAAAAGAACATAATACTAGCTACTTCAATGGGCTATTTAAAAAAAATTAAACTTCAAAATATAATTTCAAAAAGAAGAAACGGAGTAATTGCAATAAGATTAAATGATTCTGAATCTGTAGTTGGAGCCTGTATGGTATGCGATGATAAATTTTTGCTTTATTCTAGTAATGGATTTGCAACTCTGGTAAACCTTAAAGATTTAAGAAACATGAGCAATAATTCACACGGCGTCATCGGCATGAGACTATCTAAAGACGATAAACTTTTAGGTATAGTTCCTAATTCTCAATATTTTATAGTAATTGATAAAGACGGCAACGGCAAAAAGGTTAGTAGTGATAATTTTACCAGTCATAAAAGAGGAACCAAAGGAGTTAGGGTATCTAAGACAAAACTTGCAACGATCTTGAACTATAAAGAGGGTATGGATTTAATTATATATACAGAGAAGGGTAAAGTTATAAGAATTGATATCGATTCTGTTAAGCAATTATCTAAAAATGCAAAGGGAATAAAGCTTCAAAAGTTAGATGGTACAGATAAAGTTTTGGATGCGACTATTGTTAGACCTAATACTGATCCGGTTGAAGATAATTTATGAATATTACTACAGTTAGTTTAGAAATAAAGTCACATATAAAACTATCTGAACTAGAACTTGCTAAGATTCTAGAGACAGAAGTAGAAACTTTAAGAAAGGCTTCTTTACACTTACTTGAAGTAGGAGGAAAAAGAATTAGGCCAACATTAGTTTTTTTAAGTGCACTTTGTGTTAATCAAGACATAGAAAAAGTTATAAAATATGCTGCTGTAGTTGAAGGTATACACCTTGCTACTCTTATTCACGACGATGTAATCGATGAGTCAAATGTAAGAAGAGGAATGCTAAGCGTAAACGGAAAATATGGTTTTAAGGTAGCAATTCTTTCTGGTGATTTTATTTTAGCAAAGATAACTCATTTTCTTTCATTATTGGAAAACAGAGAACCTCTAAGGCTTATGGCAGAAGTGATAATGCGTATGGCCGAAGGAGAAGTTATGCAGCAAGAAGATCTTTTTAAAATAGTCCCAATAGAAAGGTATATTGTAAGATGTACAAATAAAACTGCTAAATTAATTAGTTCATCAGCATTTCTAGGGAGTATTGATGTTATTGAGAAAAGAGATATCTTCGCTGAATTTGGATTAAATTTGGGAATAGCTTTTCAAATTATTGATGATATATTGGATTTTACTGGAGAGATGAAAAAGTTAGGCAAAATTCCAGGTTCGGATTTAAAATCAGGGGTAGTTACTCTACCTGTTCTGCTCCTTTCTAAAAAGAGAAAGGAGGTAAAAATGCTTTTAGAAGAAAAACTTGAAGATGGAATCAATAAAATTATAGAAATGGTAAAAAACGAAAGTGTACTAAAAGAGAGTTTTAATTTTGCAAGATATTATTCAAATCGCGCAATTGAATGTTTGAAAGAGCTAAAGATTAATAATGTTTACACAAGAACTCTTATGGATTATGTAAAAATGCTTGAAGAGAGAGTATCTTAATTTGCCCGAAGAAATAATTGAGAAGATTAACAACCTAAATGAATTTTACAAACCCGGAACAAAAATTGACGTATTTTTAATACTTAGGACTGTAGGCAAAGAAGACTTAGACGGGCCCTATGCCTCCTTGATTTCTTTTTTAGAAAACAACGAAGTACTGTGGATAGAAACTCCAATGAAACAGGGATATCCTCTTATACTAACTTCAGGAGATTTAGTATTAATTAACATTAAAAAAGGAAAGATAATATATCAGTTTCAGGGCTTAATTCTGGAAAGAAAAAGAGAACCAAATACGAATCTTTTCCTTTTTGCGTTAAATGCAGCCAAAGAAGTTAAAAAAATAGAAAGGAGACAGTTTTTCAGGTTACCTGTAGTATTAGACGTGAAGCTAACAATTAAAAAAGATATTAAAGACAAAGATTCTATAAATTTTAAGGGTAAAACAAAGGATCTTTCAGGTGGTGGGGTGAAGGTTGTCTTTAAATTGAGTGATTACAAAGAAATCATCAAATTGATAAAGGAAGAAAATTTAGTTTTTATTGAATTTGAAATTGATAAAAAGAAGAAAATAAATCAAAAAATCAAATTTGTCAATTCGTATACAGATAATGAATCAAAAATTGGTTTTATATCTTTTTGTTTTGAAAATATACCTCGGGGAGTCCAAGATTCAATTATTAGATTTCTTTTTGCTAAGCAAAGAGAGATGAAGCAAAAGGGGATAGAGTTTAATGACTAATATTTTAATTTTTGAACTTTATTTGTTAAACTTAAATAAATAGACTAAAAAACTTTGAAAGGATAAATGATTTGTTTATTTCTATTCTTACTTTAAAAGGATAAAAGATGTTAAATGAAAAGTATCTTTGGTCAAAGTATAGAAATAACCCAAACCAAGAAAATAGAAATTTACTTGCTCTTAATTATCTTCCGTTAGTAAAAAGAGTTGCTGCAAAGATATACACAAGTATACAGGGAAAAGTAGAGTTTGAAGAACTCTTAAACTATGGCATTTTTGGTCTATTAACTTCGATTGAAAGATTTGAGGAATTTCGTAATCTTAAATTTGAAACCTTTGCTACCCATAGAATTAGAGGAGCTATACTTGATGGTTTAAGACAAATCGATCCGTTGAAAAGGGGGACTCGCTCAAAGGTAAAAAAGATAGACAAGGCAATCAGCGATTTAAAGTCATCACTTGGCAGAGAGCCAAACGATAAGGATATTGCTGATTATTTAAATATAACTCAAGAAGAGTTGTTAGATTGGTATGCTGAAATAGATGCCCCATCAATTTTTCAAAGTGATGCCTCTAACTCAGAAAAATCTTATATTGACCTATCAATGGCTATTGAATCCCTAGACGAGAGAGAAAAACAAATTATAGATCTGTATTATTATGAAGACCTTTCTTTGGATGAGATTGCAAAAATTTTAAATATATCAATTTCAAGAGTATCGCAAATTCATGGTAAGGCTCTCATAAAACTAAAATCTCATTTAGAGGGGGACAAATGAATATAGATCTAGATCTTTCCATTGATAAAATGCTTGCTACAATTTGTATTAGGTTACAAGAAGGCGAAGCTCTACCAACTGTTGAAGAACTAAAGCAATATCTTGCAAAGGGTGGAATAAATTACGGCGTAGATGAAAAAGCCTTAGAGCAAGCTATAAAAAATCCTGGGTCAATTATAACAGTGGCTAAAGGAGAAAGTCCTACTGAACCAATAGACGGGGTGGTTGAGTACAAATTTCCTTTAAAGACAGAAATAAAACCTAAAGAAGATAAGAGTGGAAATGTAGATTACTTTGATTTAGGATTTGTTTTTAATGTAAAGGCGGGAGATCTGCTTGCTACAAAAACTCCTCCAGTAGAGGGGAAACCTGGACATGATGTGACTGGGAAAGCTTTGATGCCAAAGAAGCCATTTAATCCAAAGTTTGTAGCTGGCAAGGGGGCGAAATTATCCGAAGATGGGTTGTCTATATTTGCAGAAGTTGCAGGAACACCTAGACTTATAGATGGAAGGGTCGTAGTTTTACAAACTCTTGACGTTGATAAAGATGTAGATTTTGCAACTGGAAATATTGTATTCAACGGTTCTGTTAACATAAGAGGAAGCGTTTTGTCTGGGTTTTCTGTTGAGGCAGATGGAGACGTTATAATAGCTGGGATAGTTGAAGAGGCTACTGTTAAGGCAAAGGGTAATGTAATAATAAGATCGGGTTTTGAAGGTGGAGCAAAGGGTCTCCTTCAGGCTGGAAAGTCAGTGAACGTCAAGTTCGTTCATAATGGCAAAGTTTTTGCAGGTGAGGACGTTTTAATTGAATCAGAAGCATTTTTTTCAAGAATTACTGCTGGCAATAAGATTATTATGCAAGGTAGAAATTCTCAAATAACTGGTGGAAACGTAGAGGCGGGTATGGAAATTAGATGTAGAGCTATAGGTTCTTATAAACACACAAAAACATTAGTAAGTGCCGGAGTAGTTCCAGGTTTAAGGGAAAAGCTAGAGGGAGTGACGAATAGAATAAAGTCAATTGAGGCACAAATAAAAAAAGCAAAAGAGTTGGAAGAGAAGTTTCTCTACTTAAAAAAAAGGCAAAAGGAAAATTTTCCTCAAGCTCAAGCTGAAGCTCTTGAAAATGTGCAAAAAACTATAGAATCTTACATAAACCAGAAGGAATCATTGCAAAAGGTTAAAGAGGAGATAATTAAAACAAAAGAAGAAAGAAAAGGTGGGAGGATAATTTCAGATATAATATATCCAGGGGTAGTTGTGACGATTGCAGATATATCACAGGAAATAACAGAAGAAATAAGAGGTGCAAATGTTAGAATTGAAGAAGGAGAGTTAAAGTTTTATTAAATGAAGTGGGTATTAATTGTGGGACTTTTAATAATTGTTATTGTTGGTGTGGTTGCTGGCTTGTATTTTAGCGGCACTGTGAAATTTCCTTTCTTACCGTCACGAGAATCTAAGACAACTCAAATTGAGAGTACTAGCGTTGCACAAAATCAAATTCCACAACAAACTTCAACACCAATCCAAACAGTAAGTGCAACACAAAATAACACTGGAAACAACACTTCAATTAACAATAGTCAAAAAAACATTATTCAATCTGCTGCAGAGAAAGTAAAACAGCAAGAAACTTTGAAGTTACAAAGAGAAGCAAAGATTTTGTCCAATATGGATCCATCTGATGCTGCAAAGATTATAGAGAATATGGACGAAAATCAAGCTGCAAAGATACTCAGCTATATGAATAGTAAAGAGACATCAGATATACTTTCTGAGCTCACATCAAGCAATCCAAAGAAGGCTACACGACTTTTAAATATGATGGGGGCGTCACCTGGTGGCTAAAAAAAAGAAAGGATCAAGTGAAAGTGGGGGTGGTGCAGGCCATGACAGTGCTGGTGGAATGAGATGGCTTCTGACCTACTCAGACATGATAACTCTCTTAATGGCCTTTTTTATTTTGTTGTTCTCTATGGCTACAATCAATGCTTCAAAGTTTGCTGCAACAGCGCAAGCTCTAAGGGAGGCGTTTGGAGGATATACAATTCTTGATAGGGGTTCTTCGGTTATAGGAGAACCAGGTTCAACTACTCAAAGCGCCCCAGTAGTGCCAGATTCTGCATTAAAAGCACAGGAGGCTTCTTTAAAGATAGCAGAGATTTTGAGGCAATCGTTAAATCCAGAACAATTTTCAGTTATTCAAACTGAAAGGGGTTACTTAATTTCTATCTTAACTGACAAAATTCTTTTTGATTCTGGAAAAGCCAATCTAAAACCTGATGCCTTTCCACTCCTTACTAAAATTGCAGCTGTTCTAAAAAAGATCGACAATGAAGTATATGTTGAAGGGCATACTGACAACGTTCCAATTCATACAGTAGAATTCCCGTCCAATTGGGAACTTTCAGCTGCAAGAGCTGCATCTGTAGCAAAATATTTTATAGAGCAGGGTATATCTCCTTCAAGGTTAGTGATAGCGGGCTACGCAGATACCAGGCCTGTAGCGTCAAACGATACCCCTCAAGGTAGGCAAAAAAATAGAAGAATTGATATACTTATAACAAAGAAATAAAGAAATTTGATAACAGGAGGAAAAAAGTGAAGTTATTTTCAAACAAAAAGATGTTAATAATATTAGTTATTTTAGTTATATTAGGTGGAGGAATTGGTTTTTACATTGCAAACATGCTTATGCCGAAGCCTGCTCCAAAAGAAAAACACGAGCCTATCTTTTTTACTTACCCTTTACAGGAATTTGTGGTTAACACTAAAGACGGAAGATTTCTAAAAGCTAGTATTGTTTTAGAACTAAACGAAGAGATACCTCTTAAAGGTGAAGCTGCTGCGGCAGAAGGTAAAAAGGTTGTATTAGAACCAAAAGCTAAGCCAATTTTGGATGCTCTAACTCCTGAACTAAGAAATGCTGCTATAATTATATTGTCAAGCCAGACGTATCAAGATTTAATAACCTCTCAAGGTAAAGAAAGGCTTAGACAGCTACTATTTCAGAAATTTAACCAGATTGTTGGACGTGACATTGTAAAGAATGTTTACTTTACAAACCTTGTTATGCAATAATATTTTACTTGAAAAATTATAAAGGGGTGTAATTATGGCAAGGATATTAATTACTGATGATGCTACTTTTATGAGGAAGATGTTAAAGGATATCTTAACAAAAAATGGTCATGAGGTGGTTGGAGAAGGAACAAACGGCTTAGAGGCTTTAGAAAAATACAAGGAGCTCAAGCCAGATCTAACTTTATTAGATATTACTATGCCTGAAAGAGATGGCCTTTGGGCGCTCAAAGAAATTAAGGCATTTGACCCTAATGCTAAGATTATCATGGTTTCTGCAATGGGTCAGCAAGCTATTGTAATTGAAGCTATACAATCAGGAGCAAGGGATTTTGTCGTTAAACCTTTCCAACCAGATAGGGTATTAGAGGCTGTGAGGAAGGCTCTTTCCTAAATTGATTAAGTTAAACGTTTGTCCTTTTAATACATTTGTACTGTTTTTTTTAGCAACAATTCTTTTTTGCAGTAGTGCCTTTGCAGCCTCAAAGGACATTAAAGGCCCTCTCCCCCCCTTTTTTCAGGATAATAATTCTGTATTTAATATAAAATTTGAAGATAACACCCCTAAAGATGTATATTCCTTTAACGTTAAAGACAATCAGAGCAATACGTCTCCTAAAAGCGATAGCAGAGTAAAAGATGTTGTCTCTACTCATGAAACTGTTAAGGATCTAGCTGCAAACGGATCAAATTCAATTCAAAATTTTAATAATTTTCTAACTCAAGAGAGTCAACCTTCTAACGCGTTACCACCTGAAAGTAACAATAATAAAATTCTAACAGATACGACAAACAACAAAAATTTGATAAATACTGTAAACACCGAATCAAATGAAAAAAATTCATCATCTCTAAAGGATCCCTTCTTAGCAACACTCTCTTCAACAAAAGATCAACCAAATGAAACTAAGTTAGATATTATGGGATATCTAACAAGGTTTTTTGTATTTTTGGTCTTGTTAGTTTTAATACCTATGTTGATTATTAAGAAAATAAAAGGAAAGTTTAACGCTACTTATTATATGCCAAAGTCCTCTAATAGTTTTATCCGTGTTATCGACAGAGTTGTGCTTTCATATTCTGAGTTATTAATAGTTGAAGTTATGGATAAATATTTCCTTCTTTCCATATCTAAAAACGGTGAAATAAAATTATTAAAAGAATTTGATACTATAGGTATCTTTCCTGAAGGAGAAAATTCTGAAAAAAAGCTTGTAAAAAGCAGTTTTTTAGAAGTTCTAAGAAGATTTAGACAAGAAGTAAAACAGCTAAAATAAAAGTTGACAGTGAAGAAGTGTTTTTTCCTATCATTTTTAATTGTTGGGCTAATTTTACTTAACTTTAATAGCTTTGCTAGTGCAGCTCCAAACATTAATATCGATCTAGGTGCTAATTCTCCAAACGAAATTGCCAATTCCCTAAAGGTCTTGTTCATTCTTACGATCCTTGCTTTTGCACCTTTACTTATTTTAATGACTACCTCTTTCTTGAGACTAATAATAGTTTTTGGTTTCTTGAGAAATGCTCTCGGAATTCAACAAATAATTCCTGGTCAAATTATAATTGGGCTTTCCTTGTTTTTAACGCTTTTTATAATGACCCCCATTATCCAAAAGATTGAACAAAGCGCGTATATTCCATATCAAAAAGGTCAAATTACTTTTCAAGACGCAATCGAGAAAGGATACATACCTCTTAGAGATTTTATGCTTCATAATACTAGAAAGAGCGATTTAAACCTTATGATAGAACTTTCTAGATCTCCAAGACCTAATTCTATAAATGATATTCCACCGACTGTTGTTATAAGCTCATTTGTATTGAGCGAACTAAAGACATCCTTTATAATCGGAATAGTAATATATTTACCATTTATAATAATTGATCTTGCAGTTGCAAGCATATTGATGTCTATGGGCATGATGATGATCCCGCCTGTAATGATCTCTTTGCCCTTAAAAATACTCCTTTTTGTTTTGGCCGATGGTTGGTCACTTTTAGTAAAAAGTTTGATTGCAAGTTTTACACTTTAGGAGGTTTAAGTGTCTAGAATAAGACTATTCCTTGTTGAAGATTCACTGGTTATAAGATCAATCCTAAAAAGGATGCTTCTTGAGGAAACCGATATAGAGGTAGTCGGAGAGGCTAGCAAGGTAAAGGATGCTATAGATGGAATAAATTCTTTAAATCCAGATGTGGTGACCCTTGATGTAATATTACAAGATGGTTCTGGACTTGATGTTCTAAAGAAGTTTTCAGATAGTAAAATTCCCTTTATAATGCTTAGTTCTTTGACAACTGAGGGAGCTCAAGTAACAATTGATGCGCTTAACTACGGTGCGTTTGATTATGTTGCTAAGATTAACCCGCCGCTTGGGATTGTATCTATTAAGGAAGAACTCTTGAAAAAGATTAGGGCAGCTTATCTTGTAAAGGGTAAGATAAGAGTAAAGTCATGTATCGAGTGCCTGCCGTCAAAAAAGGTAATTGCGAAAGTAGAGAAAAGAGTTGCAAACAAAGCAGTTGCAATAATTGCATCTACAGGAGCACCGCCTCAAATTAGAAAGGTTGTATCAGAATTAGATCCTGTTTTTGATGCATCTTTAATAATAGTTCAACATATGCCTGTTGGTTTTACAAAGCTCTTTGCAGATAGTCTTAACACAATTAGTCCATTTTCTATAGTCGAAGCCGAAGATGGGCAAATGCTCTTAACTAATACTGGGATTGTAGCAAAGGGTGGATATCACCTAAGAGTAAAAAGTGACAAATCAATATATTTAGATGATAAAACTCAAGCTTATTTTGGTTTAAGGCCAGCGGGAGATATGACTCTTGAAACGCTTGCTCCACTTTTTAAGGAAAAACTCTTGGTAGTTATTATGACTGGGATGGGATCAGATGGTACAAATGGAGCAAAAGTTGTTAAGACCTTTGGCGGAAAGGTATATGCTGAAGATGAGTCATCTTGCGTTGTTTATGGGATGCCAGGTGCAATTATACGTTCAAATTTGCAAGATAGAATAGTAAGTTTGTCCGATATACCCAATGCTATAATGGAGTTTGTTAAAAATTATTAAAATCAAGAGACGAGGTAAAAGGTGGACGATCAAAAAGATTATAAAGAATTTACCGAAGAGATATTTAGATTAACAAACATCCCTTTACACTTATACAGGGAAAACCAAGTACGAAGAAGAGTGACTCTATGGATGAGCTTTTTAGGCATAAAGACTTTTAAAGAATATTTGAATTATCTTAAATCAACTCCAAAAGCAATGGATGAGTTTAAGAAGAAATTTACTATTAACGTTTCTGAGTTTTTTAGAAATCCAGAACTTTTTGAGGAGTTGCGAAAGTACATACCCAATTTAGCAAAAAATACTGATATGTTAAGAGTTTACAGCGCAGGCTGTTCTGTCGGAGCTGAAGCTTATACTGTTGCAATTATACTTGAAGAATATTTTAAGGACATAAATTATCACATCTGGGGTTTAGATATTGATGAGGAGGCTCTTGAGAAAGCAAAATTGGGAGTTTATACTCAAGATTTTTTTAAAAGTGCAAAGAGAGAGTTGATTGATAAATACTTTAATAAGCTATCAGAAAACGAATATCAGATTAAAGATAAAATAAAAGAACACACAACCTTTTTAAAAGGCGATTTAATTTTAGGCAAACCACCGAGATCGGATTTTGATATTGTGCTTTGTAGAAATGTGGTAATATATTTTGATGAAGAGGCGAAGGAGAAGGTATACACAAATCTAAGCAATAGTCTTAAAGCAGGGGGAATTCTTTTTGTGGGAGCTACGGAAAGAATTTTCAATGCAAGAAGGTTTTCCCTGGAATATGTTTCGTCATTTATATACAGAAAGGTCTGAGGAGGTTCCATGGGATACGAAAGGCTTGAGGCTGACCACTTAGATGCTTTAAAGGAATTAGGCAATATTGGGGCGGGGAATGCTATTACTGCTCTTTCTACTTTTTTAAATACTGAAATAAATATGGAGGTTGTAGAGGCAAAGCTTGCAACTTTTAATGAAGCTGCCAATATATTCGGTAGTCCGGAGACTGAAGTAGCGGGTGTTTATTTGGCAATTTCAGGTGATCTAAAGGGACACGTTCTATACCTTTGGCCAGTACAGAGCGCGAAGTCAATAGCGGGTATGCTTATGGGAATGAATCCAGAGGAGCTAGAATTTGATGAAATGACGATGTCTGCAATTTCTGAGATAGGAAACATTATGTCTGGTTCTTATATAACTGCTCTTTCAACATTTACGGGTATGACGTTTGAACTTAGTCCTCCTGCAGTGGCCGTTGATATGAATGGAGCACTATTAGATGGGATCATATCCCTGACCGCTGTAGGTGACAAAGTTTTAATCATACAAACAAGTATGGTTGCGTATGGTATAAGAATAGCTGGCGTTTTAGTCGTCTTGTTTGAACCAGACTCTTTATTAAAACTTTTAGAGTCAATCGGAATGGGTGTTTAATATGGCTGAATACTTTTGTGGTATGGGAGAATGGGCTGTGGGTCAAGCTGGAGATGTACTTTGTGCGAGAGGCCTTGGTTCTTGTATAGGTCTTGTTCTTATTGACAACAAAAAACGCATGGCTGCTATGGCTCATGTTATGCTTCCATCTTCAAATGGCAAGGTAGATATGCCTGCTAAATATGCAGATACAGCAGTCGTGTTTCTTTTAGAACAGCTAAAGAAAAACGGCTCTAGCATGGATATTAGTTGTAAAATGGCAGGTGGATCAAAGATGTTTAACGTCTCTGAATCTTCTCTTCTTGATATAGGTAGAAGGAACGCTGAAGCCTTAGAGAAATCCTTAAAAGAGGCGGGAATTAACCTTGTAGCTAAAGATGTAGGGGGAAGTTTTGCCAGAACAGTAATTTTTGATGTTATGAAAAGAAAATTTTTGGTTAAAACAATTGGTCGAGGTGAGGTAGAGATCTGATGAGTCAAGGGCTTGTTCTCGATCTTTCAAGGAACGCAATGCTGATTTTACTTTTAATAACAGCGCCAGTTTTACTTGTTGCTTTATTTATCGGTCTTTTTTTGGGGATATTTCAGGCTGCTACACAGCTACAGGACATCACCATATCGTTTGTGCCAAAGCTCTTAGCAGTTATAATTGTACTATTTTTGTTAGGACCTTTTACGCTAAACGTTCTAACAAATTACGTAATAAGATTATACCAAGATATTCCTAATATCATAAAATGAACGATATATCCCTCTTTTGGGATATAATAATGCGTTCTTTAATGCCAGTACTCAGATTTTCTGGCTTTTTCGCTGTTGCTCCATTCTTTAATACCCAGGTAATACCCGTTAGAGTTAAGGTATTATTAATTTTGATCCTTTCAATGCTTATCTCGATAAACATGAAGATAAACGTTCCAGATAATCCTATAGTTTTTATATTTTCTTCAATTTCTGAGGTCATAATAGGAATGTGGTTAGGCTTTATTTTTTACCTGTTTTTATGGATTCTTGAATTTGCGGGGGGCTTTTTTGATATGCAGTCAGGAATGGGTATGGCTGCATTCTATGACCCCCAAATGGGCTCTGAGACATCAGTTTACGGTAACTTCTTTACATTGTTGGGACTGTTAATATTCTTAATTGGTAATTTTCACTACCTTCTTTTAAAGATATTTGTTGAAAGCTATTACGTGTTACCTGTGGGGCAATTTATTAAATCAGGACCTTCTTACCAATTGCTAATGACAACTCTAATATGGACGATGACAGCAGGCCTGCAGTTGGCCTTACCCGTAGTACTAATTTTGTTTCTAATAGACTTAAGTTTGGGAATTATGGCTAGAACTGCACCTCAATTAAACGTTTTATTACTTGGGCTTCCTTTGAAGATCCTAATAACCAGTGTAGTAGTAACAATATTTTTAGGTTTCGCTTTACCTTTTATAAACCAGTGTTTTAACTACATGAATAGCGTTTCAATGGAGTTAATCAATGCCCTTCGATGAAGGAGACAGAACAGAACCGGCTACAGAAAGGCGGCGAAGAGAAGCCAGAAAAATGGGGCAGGTTGCTAAATCTCAAGAATTGTCGAGTATTTTGGTTTTTTTTGGAAGTTATATTGTATTGCAATTCTTTTTAATTATAGGCTTTAACAATTGGTTCAACGTTTGGAGAAAGTTTTTCTCTTTTGATAGCCTTGACTTAAGTCTTCAGTATCAAAATTTTATAGTTGCTTTCTTAGTCCTTACAATTCCCCCAGTAATAGGGGCTTTTTTTATGGCAATTTTTTCAAATATACTACAAGTTGGTTTTGTAATAACCCCACAGGTTTTGATCCCAAAGTTTTCCAATCTTGACATCACAAAGTATTTTAAAAGGTTGCTATCCTTTAGGGGTTTTGTAGATCAGGTTTTAAAACCGTCAATAAAAATACTTATTCTTGTATATATACTAATTTCTTCTTTATTAGAAGTCTTTTTAAAAATTCTTAATCTAAGTTTTATAGACATTCATAAAGGTTTTAAAATAGTATTAGATATTGTTTCTTCAATACTTGTAAAAACAATGGTAGTATTGTTCTTTTTTGCCTTAGTTGATTACCTTTTTCAAAGATGGCAATATGAAAAGAGTATAAGAATGAGTAAGCAGGAACTTAAGGAAGAATTTAAGACAACAGAGGGCGATCCTTTAATAAAGGCCAGAATAAAGAGATTACAAAGTGAGTTGGCAAGAAGAAGGATGATGCAGGAGGTTCCAAAGGCTGATGTTATCATTACCAACCCTACTCACGTAGCAGTTGCTATTTTTTATGATCCAGAAAAATTTAAGGCACCTAAAGTTGTAGCAAAGGGGATGGGATTAGTGGCTGAAAAGATTATGGAAATAGCTAAAGAAAACAATGTTCCCTTGGTAAGAAATGAAATGTTAGCCAGAGCACTATTTAAAGAGGTAGAAGTTAATTTTGAAATTCCAGAAAAATTTTATAAAGCTGTTGCAAGCATTTTAGCAACGGTGTATAAGAAGAAAAAGAAGGTGATTTAATTTAAAAAAAGAGTTGTGGCTTTAAAATATGATAAATCAAAGGGCCCCCCAAAAGTTGTTGCAAAGGGGCAAGATGAGCTTGCTGAGAGAATTATAAATTTGGCAAGATTAAATAAAGTGCCAGAAATAAAAGATCCTAAACTTTTAGCAGAACTGTATAAAGTTAATGTTGGTGACGATATACCAGTAGGACTATATGAAGCAGTTGCAAAAATAATTGCAAAGATCTACTTATTAAAAGGCAAAAAGAATATTGACCAGTGAGTCATACATGCAATGATTTGATGATATACTTAAAAATATCAATAGTTAGGGGTGATCAGAGTGATTAGTTCTATTGATATGCAAGGGGTACTTATGCAAATAACTGAATCAGGAAGGGCGCAGCTTGCCAATCCTGGTTCAAGAGTGGATGCTGCCCAGCAATCAATGGCTATTCAATTTCAAAAGATCCTGGAAGAGAATAGAAATAAAGTCAAAAAAACAGAAGAGACAGAAAAGGCTTCGGCAGTTAAAAGGGTATCTCACAGACAAACAAAAGGAGAACACGATAAGAACAATAAAGGTTTAAATGTGGTGATTTGAGGTGGAAGTGATAATCTTATTATTTCAAATAATAGTTTTAGGAATTTCCATTTTTTTCTTGTATAGCAGAGAAATGAAGTTAAGGGACATCTATTCGAAACTTCCATCTGAAAGCGAGATTTTGGAACTTGAAAGTGAAATGAGAGAAATACTTTATGAACTTAAGGATTCATTAAGAAAGGTAAAAAGTTCTGAGGCAGATAAATCTAAGGTAAAAGCACATGAAATAAAAGAAGATGATAATGGCCAAGAAGATCTCGTTAATAGTGATGTTGATAGTAAAAATAATCAGCCTAAATCTTTGGAGCAAAATGGAGTATACGATAGCGTAATAGAACTTTTCTATAAAGGTTTGTCTGAAGTTGAAATTTCGAAGAAACTTAATCTCCCAAGGGGGAAGGTAGACCTTATTTTGAGCTTAGAGAAACTTAAAAAAAGACTTTAAAGGAGGCTTTTAACTTTGGAAAAAAACAGTTTAACTTCTGATGTTTATGAGATTCAGCTTGTAGTTTTTAAATTAGCCAACGAATTTTATGGTATTGAAATATCTTCTGTTCAGGAAATAATTAAGATTCAAGACATTACGAGAGTACCGAAGGCACCGGCTTTTGTAGAAGGTGTTATAAATCTTAGGGGTAAAATAGTACCAATTATAGACTTAAGGAAAAGGTTTGAATTGGGTCAAACTGAGCGCACAAAAGATACTAGGGTTATAGTTGTAGAAACCTCAGGGAATATAGTAGGGTTTATTGTTGATCTTGTTACTGAAATTTTAAGGTTTTCTTCTGATTCTCTTGAACCACCCCCACCCATTTTCTCTGGAATCGATGCAGAATATATAAAGGGCGTTGCGAAGGTCGATGAAAGGCTTATCGTTTTATTGGATATTAATTTGATCTTTAAGGGAGAGGAAGAAGAAAGCTTAAAGATGTTAGAGGCAGGCAAGTAGGAGGGGAATATGGATATTGATATAAATGAATATAGATCAATTTTTTTAGAGGAAACAAAAGAGCTCATTGATCAGTTTGAAAAATCACTTTTAGAGCTAGAAAAGGATCCGAATAACACAAACGCTATACAGTCGCTTTTTAGGGCTGCTCATACCATAAAGGGTTCATCTGCTTCCCTTGGTTTTGATTCCCTTTCCAAATTTACTCACAGCCTTGAAAATCTTATGGATATGGTAAGGAGCTCAAAAATTCCTCTAAATCAAAATATTATAGATATACTTTTTAAAGGCCTTGATTACATACAAGAGGCTGTTGATGATATAGAAAGTGGTCATAATGGCGACATAGATTCATCTGAGCTTCTGCAGTTGATAGAAAAAGCAAAAACTTCTCCGTCTGAATTAAGCGTTTTACCTGATGTTTCTAAAATAGAAAAAAACGTTTCGCGCTCTTTGGAAGAGCTAAATGATATTGAGACTGGAGTTATAAATGAAGCATTTATTAAAGGACTAAATGTTTTTGTTGTAAAGTTTTCGTTAGCACAGGGATGCCAGATGAAATATCCAAGGGCATATATGGTTTTAAAGTCTCTTGAGCAACTTGGAGAGGTATTTAAAACAGTACCTGAAGTTACTGATATTGAACAGGAAAAGTTTGGTCTGGATCTTGTTTACTATATAGTAACTAAATCAAGCGAAGAAGAGGTAAAGAACGTTGTACAAAGCATTGCAGAAATTGAGATGGTAGAGGTAATACCATATGAATCAACTAGAACAGAACAGATACAAAAGGTATCTCAAGAAAGCATTGAAAAAGACGATAAGAGTGAAATAAAAGTTAAGGCTGATTTTAAAAAAAGCCAGACCATTAGAATTAGCGTTGAAAGACTTGATAATTTGATGAATCTTGTGGGGGAACTTGTTATAGATAGAACTAGGCTTATAAAGATTAGTGAGGATGTAGAAGAAGCCCTATCTGGATCTGATTCGGTAACTTCACTTGCCGAGGTTACTACCCATATGGGCAGGACAATTAATTTGCTTCAAGATGAAATACTAAGAACCAGAATGCTTCCTGTTTCACACATATTTGAAAGGTTTCCACGATTGGTTAGAGATCTATCACATCAATTGAATAAGCAAATAGACTTCATTGTTTCTGGCGAGGAAACAGAATTAGATAAATCTATAATTGATGAGATCGGTGAGCCTCTTGTTCATCTTATTAGAAACTCACTTGATCACGGAATTGAGCCTCCAGAAGAAAGGAAGTCAAAAGGTAAACCCGAAAAAGGAAAACTTATGTTATCTGCAAAACAGGAAGAGGGATACGTTGTTATTCAAATTGAAGACGATGGAAGAGGATTAGATCCAGACAAAATTAGAGAAAAAGCAAGAAAGAAAGATATAGTGTCGCCGAATATCCTTGAGCAAATGGACGATCAGGCTCTATTTGAACTTCTTTTCTTGCCAGGCTTTTCTACAGCAGATAAGGTTTCAGAGGTTTCGGGTAGAGGAGTCGGACTTGATGTTGTAAAGTCTGTAGTTGAAAGATTAAATGGTTCTGTATCCTTAAGCAGCAAATTAGGAGAATATACGCGCTTTACACTTAAATTTCCTCTTACACTTGCCATCATTCAGGCCTTGCTCGTTAAGGTTGGTAAGGAAGTTTATGCCCTACCATTAAACGTAGTTTTAGAAACAAGATTTTTGGAAGAAGAAGAGGTAAAATCTATACAGTCTCAACAGGTAACCTTATTTAGAGGTGAAGTTTTGCCAGTTTTAAGGCTTGCAGATATATTTGAAACTCCTGGAAGGGAGAATTTTCAGGACAATTTTCTTGTAGTAGTTTCTACCTCTGATAAAAATGTTGTACTTTCTGTAAGCGATCTAATCGGGAATTCAGAGGTTGTTATCAAGCCTCTTGGCTATATTGTCAATAAGGTGAAAGGTTTCTTTGGGGCAACTATATTGGGAGATGGTAGGGTAGCGTTGATTGTAGATACTGTTTCTTTGATGAGTGCGGTGAAAGAGAAAAACTTCATAAAGGTGGGTTAGAAATGATAGATCTTTCTAAAAAAGCAGAAGAGAACATGAAACAAATTTTGGAGAGGGTATCTGATATACCCCCTTTGCCGCACATAGTAATAGAAGCCTTAAATATAATAAAAGACCCAAAATCTACTGCGGTGAACCTAGCTAGTGTTATAAGCCAGGACCAGGCTCTTACAGCAAGAGTTTTGAGACTCTCAAATGCTGCCTATTTTGGATATGCAAGACGGATAAAGACTGTTACAGAAGCAATTGTAATACTGGGTTTTGGGGTTGTTGAAAATATACTCTATGCAGCAGCGCTACATGCACACCTATCCAAAGAGGTTGAAGGTTACGAACTTCAAAAGGGAGCCCTTTGGGAACATTCAATGTCTGTGGCAATTGGTGCGAAGACATTGGCAAAGTTGATTAAGTATCCTAAGCCAGAAGAGCCCTTTACTGCGGGTATACTCCACGATATAGGCAAAACCATTATTGGCAAATTTGTTCAGAAAGAGTTTGTGATTATAAACGAACTAGTGGAAGAGGGGAAGTCTTTCCAAGAGGCTGAAATAGCTGTTCTTGGTTTTGACCATGCATATCTGGGCGGCAAAGTAGCAGAAAAATGGAATCTACCTCCAATGTTGGTTGAAGCTATAGCTCATCACCACAGTCCGATGGATGCTAAAGAATATCTAGATATAGTATGTATTGTGCATATTGCTGATGCGGTTGCTCTTATGAGCGGGCAAGGCATTGGCGCAGATGGACTTTTATATAGATTAGAACCAAAGGCTATGGAAACTTTAAATATTAAAGAAGAAGATCTTGAAAAAATCTACTCTCAAGTAGTTCAGGCGTTTATAGACCATAGGCAGCTTTTGGAGTTAGACTGATGATAATTAACGACCCTGTTTTTAAAATACTTGGTTTTGGTCTTTCAGGCGCATATAAAAGAAACGAGGTTCTTGCTCAAAATATTGCTAATGCCGATACTCCGGGATATAAATCCTACGATGTTAATTTTATGTCCGAACTAAAAAAAATCCTTCAAGAAGAACAAGATAATTTACCCTTAAAAGTGACTAACCCTTTGCACATAAAAAACACCCCCACTCTCAGCGAAAACTTTAAAGTAATAAAGAGAAATGAGGGCGTGTATACAAATGGCAACGACGTTGATCCAGAGAGAGAGAATGCAATGCTTCTAGATAATGCCCTTTATTATGAATCATTGCTTGGTAGTATATCTAAAGAGTTTACGATCTGGATGAACGTGGTATCAGAAGGCAAAAAGTAGTTCAGGTAGTTATATTATTTAGAATATAATTAGCTTTAAGATACTGATGGAGGTTAAGATGAAAAGGGTAACTCAGAAACACGGACTTGATATTTCAAGTTTGATATCTAGCTCTGGCTCTTTTAAAGAGGATTATAAGGCTGATTTCAAAAGCGTTTTGAAGGAGACTGAGAATAAAAAAAATTTAACCGCTTCTTCTGGCTCAAAATTTAGTGGTCTAATATCTTCTTCGGGTGCTGTCTTCTCTTCAGAAATCAGTTCATCTGTTGCTCAGATGCCATCTGCTAACCAAAATTGTGATAAAGATGAAGTAAATCAGATAGCTTATAGCGACTGGGAAAAAGAGCTTCCAGATATAGCAAATGAATATGGCATAAAGCCAAGTCTACTAAAGGCGATAGTTTTAGCTGAATCTAACGGGAACCCAAATGCTGTTTCGCCCGATGGGGCAATAGGGTTAGGCCAACTTATGCCTTCTACTGCAAGAAGTTTGGGTGTAGAAAACCCCTTTGATCCAATAGAGAATCTTAGAGGGACAGCAAGATATTTTTCGAATCTCTTAAAAACCTTTAAAAATGTTGATTTAGCGCTTGCTGCATACAATGCGGGTCCTGGCTCTGTTGAAAGGTTTAACGGTATACCTCCATATTCTGAAACCATTAATTATATTAGACGCGTTAAGAGTTTAATGGTTTCGGTTTCAGTTTAAATTTGTTCAGGTCATAGTTTGAAACTTATTAAAAAGTGTAATCTTAAAAGTATTAAGTGTAGGCTATTTATTGTAATTGTTTTATCGTTTTTTTTGCCTCTTCTATTTTTCTTGTGCAATTTTTTTATTGAGTATCAGGATTTAAGAAGTGACATCTCTACAAATCTTACCTTTGTGTCAGAAAGATATAAAGATACAATAGAAGATTTTATCTCAAGCGAATTTTCTAAACTAGAATTGATTGCCTCCCTTGAAAGCGTAAAAGGCGCCTCCCCTGAGTTGGAATCTACGTTAAGAGCTGTAAAGGTAGCGTTTCCTGAAGTTCTAAGTATTTCATATGCTAATATATTAGGCCAAATCGTCTACTCATCGAACAATGTAAAAGGTATTTCTGTTGCCAATATGGGGTATTTTATAAAAGCTGTAAAGGGAGAGAGATCGGTTTCTGGGCTTCTTTTGTCAAAAATTGATGGTGAGAAAGTAATAGTTTTTGCTGTACCAGTTTTTTCAAGACAAAATTTTGTAACAGGTGTTTTGATTTCAGAAATACCAATTAAAGTTTTTTATAATCTTGTAATACCATTAAATAATTTAATGAGTAAGGAAGGGCTTAACGTTCGTTTTGCTTTGTTAGATCAGAATTCAAACGCGATCGCTTCTATTCCTAGTAATTCTTATCAATTTACTAAAAATGATTTCAGAAATTTTTTGTCAAATCCTATTAATGTTTTTAGTCTTATGTTTTTTGATAGGTGGCTTAGCAACGAGGTGAGCTTAGCTGGTACTGGTTGGTCAGTATACTGTTCTATCCCCTCTTTGTCTTATTTTGGAATTTTTAAACTAACCTTTTTTGAAATATTTGTTAGTCTTTTAATCCTCTTTCTCTTATCTTTTATTAGTTACTTCTTTGTCTATAAGGAACTAGCAAAGCCTCTTAAGGTGCTCGAGGAGTTGTTTAGCAAACAAGGGGAAAGTATTAAACAGATATGTTCTATTAATTTAAATACATTTACTTTAGAGTTTAGAGAGCTGTTTAGCAATGTTATTAAAATTTGGATAGAGTTAGATCAAAAGGATGCTAAATTAGAAGCAGCGAATAAGGAGTTAAGAGCTGCAGAAAAAAGATATAGAGCTTTAGTTGAAAATTCGCTTACGGGAATATTTATGTTTGCACCTGATTTTACCTTTAGATATGTAAATGTACAATTTGCTAGCATTTTTGGATATTCTGTTGAAGAGCTTTTAGTTAAATCGCCACTTGATCTGTTTACACAGGATGGTCAGGAGGCAATAAGATCTGTGATTACCGAGGAAGGTACTGTAAAGGACGATCGGTTTCACTCAATTGTTACAGGTGTTCATAAGAACGGTACTTTACTGTATATAGAAATGCTTCTGACTTATCTCCTTGATGACGATGGCGTATATCTATTTGGTACTATAGCCGACGTTTCAGACAAGGTGGCCTATCAGAGAAACCTGGAATTTTTGAGCTATAGGGATTCGCTTACTGGGATATATAACAGGAGATTTTTCGAGGAGGAGTTAGCAAAGCTTAGCATTTCAAAACTAAAAAGAAAGGTTGCAATAGTTGTTGTAGATATTGATTGTCTAAAGTGGGCAAATGATAGAATTGGACACGCAGAGGGGGATAACTTGATAATTCGCACTGCTCGTTTATTAGAAGACATCTTTAAAGAAATTGGTTTAGTTTGTCGAATTGGTGGGGATGAGTTTGCAATAATTTGTATAGATTTTAGAAATGATGAATTAAACTTTGCAATTGATAGGCTGAAAAGGAGTATGGGATTAACTGAGGGTGAGCACGTGCCATTATATCTTTCCTTTGGCGTAGCATCTGGTCATGTGCCAGGAGATGATTTGCAGGAGATCTTTAGAAGGGCTGACGATGCGATGTATCTGGATAAAGGATCTCATCATGATGTTGTGTACAACGTATTAAAAATTTATGCAAAGGAACGTGGTATTGAATCCTAGTCTTTTGGTAGGCAGAAGCTAAGCGGTGAGGCTATTAGAGGTATTATGGCTATAACGTAAAATGCTGAAATTAATCCGTAGCTGTCTGCTATCATTCCTAGTAAAGGGGCAATTATTCCTCCAACACTAACTGCAAGTCCAATAGTTACACCTGATGCCAAACCCATACTATTTGGAAGGTATTTCTGTCCGAGAACTACCATTGGGCTAAATGCCATATATACTCCAAACCCTATGGGCACTAAGAGTGCCATTGCTAAAACTTTATTGTCTATAAAAGGGAACAAAAGAAGGGCTGGCAATAGAATAATAAAACCCAACCTAACTATGTTGACGTATCCAAGCCTATCGGCTAAATTGCCACCTATTATTGTTCCTATGGCTCCCATTAGAAAGAAAATAGCAAGCGCAGTACTTCCTTCTGTTTGTGAAGCGTGGTAATAATTTATCCACAAAAGAGGAATAAAGGTATTTAGGCCAAAGAATATGCTTGATCTGCAAAACACTATGCCAGTGAGAATTAAAAATGCACCAATCTGGTTTTTTGTATTTCTTGCCCAGGCAGTTTTCGTTTCTTTTGGACTTTTAAGTATTTTGTCAAAAAACGGAATATGAGGTGTGAACAAAATTGCCATAAAAAGGCTTAATATAAATAAAATAATTGTAGCATGGAACCCAAAATGCAATATTGCTATTGTAGCTAAGATCGGCCCAAGAGCATAGCCACCATTGCCTCCAAGCGCAAACAATGAAAGACCGCTTGCCTTTTTACTCCCTGCGAGTTTGTTAGCCAAAAGAGCCCCCTCTGGGTGAAACATAGCAACCCCTAATCCGCTAATCGATATAATGCAAAACAATATTATATAATTTGGAATATACCCAGACAGACCAATACCAAGTCCAGCTAAAAATATTCCAACTATCATCATCCATACTCGAGCGTGTTTGTCTGCCATTATTCCAAATAATGGTTGAACTAAGGATGACAAAAAGTTTGCAGCGAAAATAAGGCCAGCTGCTTGGGCATAATTTAGACCGTGTACAGTTATCATAAAGGGGAGCAAAGCTGGAAGCGCACCCTGATTTAGGTCGGTAAAAAGATGTCCCATCGTTAACAAAAATAAATACTTATAGTTCATTTAGAACCTCCAAGGGTATAACTGGTTTTTTAATATTTTAAATTATTAAATAGTTTATTTCAAAAGCTTTTTATATGTCAAATTTTTTATTTACTGTCTTGGTCAAAAATTTGCTATACTGATGTCTCTATAAGCTTTATAACTTTTATAAAAAATTTATTGGATATGGAAGGTGATAGTTATGGATCGTAATGAAAATGACAAGATAGTGTTTGAGAGTGGAGCAATTTATGAGGGAAGCACGCTCAATGGGGAACCTCATGGAAAGGGGAAGATGATCTACGTTGATGGTACAACTTACGAAGGTGATTTCGTTAATGGTAAAAGACATGGAAGGGGAAAGATTATTTGGTTAACTGGCGATGAATATGATGGTGAATGGGCAAATGATAGGATAAATGGCTATGGTACTTTCACTTTTCATGATGGTAGGCAGTACGTTGGCGAATGGAAAGATGACAAAGAAAACGGTTATGGGAGACTTAGCTTTCCTGATGGACGCTATTACGAGGGAGATTGGGTTGATGGTAAGAAGCAGGGTAAAGGCGAATTTTCCTGGCCTGACGGCACCTTTTATATAGGGGAATTCTACCACGATCACTTTAACGGCCAAGGTATATTCTGTCAGGCTGACGGCACCAGGTTTGCTGGTACATTCAATATGAACAGGACTGAGGGTAGAGCTGTGGTTACATATGCTGATGGTTCATGGTATGCAGGCGGCTATCTTAATGGCAAAAGACATGGATTTGGGGTACTGGTATTGCCAGACATGACAAGATATATAGGTGAATGGAAACAAGATTTAAAACACGGAGAGGGTAAACTCGTAAATCCTGATGGGAAAATAGAAAATGGGGTTTGGGAAGATGATGAACTTGTAGAAAAATAAGTTCTATTCATTTCCCTAATTTTTTGCTATTTATTATGTTTATGAATCTATAAAAATTATTAATTTATTATATATTTAATTATAGATTTACTTGATTTATAATATAAATAATTGTTTAGGATTTACCCAAAGGAGGGTAAACAGTGAAAGTAGCTGTAGCTGGCAAGGGTGGTGTGGGGAAGACTACTGTGTGCGCATGGTTTGCTGACTTTCTTTCAAGACAGGGAAAAGATGTTCTCTTGATAGATGCCGATTCAAACGCAACGTTGGGCTTGACTTTGGGGTTTTCTGAAAGTCAATTGCCTACTCCTATATCTGAAGAATTAGAGCTAATTAATTCAAGAGTGGGAAGCGGGATTATAAATCTGAATCCAAAGGTAGAAGACATTCCTGAAAGATATTCTG
>Ga0078972_1000667_pt1 | contig 140663 bp, 70 predicted proteins | sample YelNatPaOPGAMG01_FD_67568 | JGI IMG/M metagenome (GOLD analysis project Ga0078972, IMG submission 67568) | Hot spring thermophilic microbial communities from Obsidian Pool, Yellowstone National Park, USA - OP-RAMG-01 (SPADES assembly) (version 2) | ecosystem: Environmental > Aquatic > Thermal...
ATCGCGGTCATACTGTTGTTGGCCATCGTGGATAACCCTCCTGTGTCTTAGTCAACATTGGAGTTCCACGGTGGCCGTTGCTAACTCAACGGTAATTTACACCACACTCTGATACTCTATCGGCGTCTTGCGAGCCGATAGCTCGATGTGGGCGCTAATCCGCTGGCGCGCTACGTGTGACTCGATCCGATAGCTCACCTGGCCGAAGAATGTGGGCGCGTTGGCAACCGAAATGGTCTTGCCGTCCTCAAACCACTCGCGCGGCGCCATGGAACACAGCCTGAGCCCGGTGTCGTCGTCGAAGACGAGCATCCAGCGGAACTGCTGCAGCCACATCGCCTCCTCGTGTGTCTTGCAGTCGGCGGCGCCGTAGTCGTTGATGCCCTCGGGAAAAGCGTTGATGTCCGGGTAGTTCATGGCGACGAGCGCGTTCCAGAATGCGCGAATGGCGAGCTCAGGCTGGTCGCGGCGAAGATAGGCGAGAGGCATGTGTATCAGAAAGGGCTGGCGCTTGGCAAACCCGCCCAGACTGAACCAATTCGTCTCGACATCCTTGAGTGAGATGATGGAATGGCGGTCCAACGCTTCCTTCATGAAGACCTCGTCCTCATCGAAGTTGAGTGTCCAATCCATCTGTGGGCTGTTGGGCGCGTAGACATTGCAGATCATCAACTGCGGCCCCCCGAGTTCGGTCTCGAACTCGCCGATCCTGCGCGCGCGGCTGTAGAGATGCTGAGGTATGTATGGAACGTAGGTGCCGTCGTCGAGCTTGACCACGGGGGCCAACACCGTGCTCTCGCCAATGCCTTTGCGGATGTCGGCCAGGTACTCACGCGCCTCTCGGGCCACGCGATCCGCATCCGGATGACCGATTTCCGCGAGCACCTTGGCGAGAGTGCTCATTCCCAGATAAAAGTAGGCGTTGGTCATTACCCAGTAGTTCCAGCCACCTTCATCCTCAAGTCCGCAGGGTGGGAAGAAGCCGCACTCCAAAGCCCTACGGCCCGATGCGTCGCGTGTCGGGGTCGTGCGGCGCTGTTCGTCGATCCAGTCACAGGCGAGGATCAGATGCGGCAGTACTTTCTCCAGCCACTGGCGGTCGCCGGTCAGGCGATAGTGGTTGCAGAGGTTCCAGAGCTGGTAACCGGTGTTGAAGACGTATCCTCCCCACCAACCGGGCAAGCATCCGCGCGCGTTGGTGCATAGCGCGGGCAAGCCGTCGGCTCCCTGTATCTTCCACATGCCGACGAAGTAGTCCTCGGCCATCTTCGAATGGCCGTAGAAGTCCAGCGCCTTGGCCATCTGGCTGCTCTCGCTGCCGACAGGCCCGTACTGCCAGGCCGCCACCCAAGGCAGAGCGGTTCCGCTGGCGGCATCGTAGTGGCCCCAGCAGTACTGGTGGATCAGAAGAGACTTCCAGATGCTGTTGATCCGCTCGTCCGGCACGCTGAAGTTGGCGCCTTGCGCAAGCTTCGAACGCCAATAGCCCACCGTCTCCTGCCGGGCCGCCGCAAATCCGATCTTGTCGGGCGCAGTCGTGGCCTTCTCGCTGTATGCCTCGAGTTCCACGGAGCGCGTCTGCCCCGGAGGAACCTCGACTGTGAAGCAGAGTTCGCCGTCGCTGTTCCTAACGCTCCATCCGTCGTACGATAGCCTGCCGCGGACTATCTCTTCTTTCTCGTCATCCTCTTTCTGGTGCAAGACGTCGTCCACGATCCAGATGCGTCTTGGCCGCCCGAGCCCACCTCGTATACGCATCCAGAGTCTGGCGGTCGTTCTTGTACTGCCGTTGTTGGTCGCGGACACTCTGGTAACGAGCGCCGTGGGCGCAGTTGGATCCTCGAACCTGCCGTTGGCGGCGACGGCGGCGTACCCTTGCTCCCACTTCAGGCCGCCGTCCTCCCAGTTCGCATAGACAACTGGATAGCAGCCGGACTCCACACGCTGAGGCTCGACCCGGTTGTAGTCAGCAACATCGCCCGTGGATGTCTGGAAGAAGTCTGCCCAATCGTCTAGGTACATGCAGTCGCCGTTCGGCCAGACAGCCCACTTGTGGTGATTCAGAGGCGGAGAGAGCGAGAGCCATTTGGTGCGGTTCTTGGCAGGAATGCCCTTCAGTGCTCCGTCGTAGGTCTGCTCGGGCATCCGCAGGACGCGCTCGGTAACGGTCTGCCCGGTGCCCTTGACGAATGTAGCACCTGGCTTGGTGACGACGGCACCAAAGGGCTTGACATAGATCGCGCCGTCGGACTGAAGATCGTTGTCCAGAAACGAGAAGCTCTTCGAGCCTGCTCTGACCGTTACGATAGCCCTGTCGGTGCTGGAAGAAGGAGCATCGGACACGAGTGCGCGGACTGCGTAACGGCGGTCGTCGGCAGCAGTCACCGAGACGATCCGCGCGTTGAAACCTTCGAATGCGGCTCGCGGCGCGGCGTCATCGAATCGGACTTCGAAATCCGATTCGCGCCATTTTGCCCCACTTTCCACTGTAATCGAACGGATCCTCGCGGTTGCACGGTCGTGCAGCACGATGCGGAACTGGTATAGGCCTGCATCAATAGGTGGCAGATGATAGGTCCAGACGAGTCCGCGCGACTCCGCACTGAATCCGCTCACCCCCGCAAGCGAGCGCCAGCACCCTTGCCAGGCCGTCTCACCGCCCTCGAGCGGTCTCTCAGGATGCAGCCACGCTTGGAGATCCTGGGACTCGGCATTCGGCCTGCTGGCTTGATCGGCGTACGTAACGACGACCGTGCGAACAGCGCGCGGCGCTGTCCAGATAATACCTACGTTCACGGATTTCTCGCCGCGCTCGGCGTTGACAACCCACGAACCGCGTTCTCTGCGAAGATCCTTGGGTTTCTGTATCTCCCCTCCTGTGTACTTGACCGTCGGGCCGGACCATGTCACCACTCGGCCGTAGGCTGCGATGTCGACCGGTTCGCCTGACTGTGGAAGGGCCATCGCAGAGACGCATGCGAGCACGGCAAATATGACGCACAGAACTGAAGTCCGGAGCAGTCTCGTCTCTGTCATCGCACACCGCCATTCAACGCGTTGGCAAGAGTCACGTGCACCAGAGCTGGTCGGGTTCCAACCAGCTTGCCGTCCACGAACAGGCTGTAGCCCTTAGGCACGCCGGCGTATCGTTTGCCGGATGGTCGAGCATCCCAGACGATGGTGAGCAAGTGGCCGCGGTACGGTATTCGATCGAGCCGGAAATGGTCCCACGGCACGCCGACGACGGGGTACAACTCCACCGTGTCATCGTTTCTGGGTACCAGGCCGCCCACTAGTCTGATGATCAGGTCGACGTAGGTCGAGTGGAAGTAGTCGGGACAGCCGTGCATCTCGCCGGTATCAGCGTCGGCGGCTTCCTTGACGTTGAGAGATTCCCACGTGCCTTTGTCCTCGTATTGTAGCTTGGTGTAGGCGTCGAGCAGATCGTAGAGCTTGCCTGGGGAGACGTCCTTGCTGTGATATATGCGGATGCCGTTGGCGAGCGCGTTGGCCACGATGCTCTCAGCGTGCGGCCAGACGGGCCCGTTCCAATTGCACGGCCGGTATGTCGGCGTGAAGTCGCGGTCTTTCATGGTGCAGGTAGTCACCGGCCACGGCCCCCAGAACTCGGCAGGGTCCAGGATCGATCTGAAGGCGACGCTCTCGGACGCATCGGGCAGCGCGAACGCGAACGGGTATATGCCGACGACCTCCTTGACCATCGCCTTCTGCGTGGCGCCGTATTTGACCGAGTAGAAGAAGCCGGTTTCCTTGTCCCACATCACGTTCTGCGTCGCGGTCCTGACCCGATCCGCAAGCGCGTCGAACTTCGCTGCCTCGGTCTTGTTGCCCAACTCCCGCAGTGCACTGGCGACCGCGCGGGCGTTAGCGTAGTAGTAGGCCGTGTAGTCGGGCCTGTAGACGCGGGTTTCCTTGCCGGTGTAGTTGTCGAACCAGAACCAAGACGGCTGGAACTCCATGCCGGTGTTGTAGTGACCGGGAGGCGCCAGCAGGTAGTCTGAGTCGGGCCTGGTGGGATCGAGCTTGCCCGGAAACGCGCACTTCGTGTCCTCCTGCCAGGCAGGAAGGAGTTGGGCCAGCTTCGCCTTGTCCGGGTGCACGAGGTACGTGCCCCACAGCGTGGACGGAATCCAGTGAGTGTAGAAACCCATCCTGCGGCCGTTCGGCTCACGCCGCTTGCCGAGGATCTCGGCCTGGCCGTAGGCGTAACGACCGTCGCGCAGCCAGCGGACCTCGTCCATGATGTGCGGAGCACTATACGTAATGTGTCCCGTGTAGCTGCCGCGCTTGCCCTCGTAGAAGCCCGGAACACCCTTCTCCTCCTGGTAGTTGACCCGAGTTACGAACCAGCGGTAGTAATAGCATCGCTTCCAGATGGAATCCGGGCAGTCGAACAGCGGGATGTTGTCGGCGAACCACTTCTCAAGTTGTGCGCGCTCTGCATAGCTTCTGAGGTGAAGCGCCTGGCCGATTCTGCCCTCTCCTAGAAGCGCCGACATCGGATATCGCGGCAACTGGTCCGGCTGAAGCGCCAGATCTCGAACCCCCGCGCTCAGATTCTGCACCGACGCGGGCGTCACCGCCAGCGGCGCGGGGGCATCGGGATAGATCTTCGGCGGTTTGACGAACCCGAGTGACGCGGCAACCGACTTGACCTGCTCCGGCGTCAGGGCCTGGTTCCATATCGCCACGTCAGCTACATCGCCTTCGAGGAAGTCGCCGCCGTCCCACGTGCCAATCGTCCACATATCAGGGTCGCTATCCCACGAGCGCACCTGCTGCGCGGCGATCTGCTTGCCGTTGACGTAGAGCCGGCACAGATTCGAGGAATCCAGCGTCGCGGCGATGTGGACCCAATCGTCCTTGGGCAGCAGGTAGGGCAAGTACCATTTGCTGTCCCACGACGAGAACGTTATCTCGTCGAGGCCAACTTCCAGGCCGCCGCTCGGAAACGCACCCACGATCTGCCTGCATTCGGTGCTCCTGATCCTGACGCGTGCGGATATCGTGAAGTTGCTGCGGAACTTCAGCTTGCTCGGACGGCCAATGATCGCCCTCATCTCGCGCCCGAGCGTGAGCCCCCCGTCGGACGCCCACTTCGGATTGGAAATGTTCGCGTTGGCCGGAGAGTCGGCGCTGTCCGAGGCGATGCTTCCCTGGCCTTCGGTCAGCTTGTAGCTCGCGGTTGGCGAAGGAACGACGTTAGGGTTGCGCTCCAAGATGAGCGTCGTCAGGCCGAGAGCCCTGCAGCGGACTTGGATCTTGCCTTCCTTGACAGGCAGCTGACTGATCTTGTCTTCCGCGAGATTGCTCAGCCACGCTTTGCTGAAGGAGATGCCGTCGGGCTTCACGCTTGCCGTCGTGTTCTTGCCCGCCATCTCGCGAAGGCGGATCACGGTGCCGGGGGTGAACCTCGCGGGCTCGACGGACTGGACCACCACGCCAGGCGCCGTAACGCTCACATAGCCGTGCGACTGCGCCATACTCGCGCCCGGCGTTCCTCTGACGACCCTGCAGACAAGCGGGTCCTGCACGGACTCCCCAAACTGCTTCGCGGCCAGGTCGTCGATCTTGCGAGCGCTCGTCATCGCGAACCTGAACGTATGCGGGCCGTCCTGTGAGGCCTTGTAGTTGGTCCACCAGTAGTTGCTGAAAACGTAGGCGAACACGTTTCCGTTTTCGATCTTGAGACGGTCATACCACTGGCCGCGGTTGATATCCTGCAGCGTTACCAGGGGCGAATCGATCGCCGTCCAGGCGACGGCCGCGTCGGGACCGGACACGGTCACGAAATGCGTGGCGGAGTACCAGTCCCTGCATGCTCCCTTGAACTGGTCCTTGTCGGCCTCAATCACCCCGCCGGGTATCTCCAGCCGCATCACCGGATTCTTGAGCGCGAATGGGAATGCGAAGTAGCCGCCTTCCTTGGCCAGGTTCTCCACCTTGTCAACGTCGTTGACGAAGTCGATGCGCTTCGCATCATCGTGTAGCACGACTTGGCTTGCGAAGCTCTTGGCTTCGGGAGCAGTCGCGGTGATCTTCATCACTTGCCTGCCGAACATTGCCAGCTTCTCGAACTTTGGGTTGGCGCAAGTCTGGATCGTCAGCTTCGCCTCCTTCGATCCCCCGTAGTCCAGAAGCTTGCTGTCTACGTCTCCGCCGGTCGCGTAGATATATGCGTTGAGGCCATAGCCGGAGGGATCCACGAGTTCCCGGTCGAGCTCCTTGTCGTAGATGCTGCGGACGGCTCCGGTCGCATCGTCAAAGGTGATCTTGTAGAAACGATTCTCCAGCGTCGCACCGCTAGTAGGGACTGCCTCAGCAGGCTTGGCGTCGGCGACGGGGAACAGCTTGTAGCCGAGCGGCGGGACGGAGTCCGCGTGAATGGTCAACTGCCTGCCGTCGGGTCCGGTGAAGTCCACTGACTCGCTTCGAATCCAGCTGGACGGATTGAACACCACGACTGAATCCTGAGAGGCCGCAATCCCCGAGATGAAATGGGCCATCGCTGCATCGAGTGCTGAATCCGCAAGCCGCGCTGCGTTGTCCGCGAAGCCCTTCTTCACAGCCCACTGTGCCAGGGTCTTGGGATCATCGGGATGCGAGATGCTGATATCTGCGCCCCATGTGTGCTCGTCGTAGAGCAGCACGTTCTGCCAGGCTTCGGAGAGCGCGGAGTTCAGTTCACCCTGCGAGGCAGGGCCGCAGAGAGCGGTCAGCTTGCCCGCCGTCACAAGTCTCTCCTTGGCTACACGTGTGATGCCGGTCTCCCTTGCCGATGAAGCCGCGCCGTCCTCCCAGTACACTCCGCCATCGCCCTTCACGGTGGGAACGAGCTTGGCATATTTGGACTCGACGTACTCGAAGAACTCCGCGCCACGGCAGAAGATGATCTTGGGATACTCATAGACCCGGTTCCAGGCCTGTGCGGCACGAGGCATGGACTCCGAGTTCCCGCTGTTGTCGCCGTAAGCGCCGTGGAGCAGGATCGCGTCGTAGGGGTAGTCCTTACGGTTGATGAACTGCGCAAGCATGTCACGCATCCTGTCGATCGAGAGCCCGCCGTCGGAGGGCGCGATGCCGCTGATATCCGACTGCCCATAGCCACCGGCTTTCCACGTAAGCACCTTGCTGCCGTCCGGCGATTCCCAGTAGAACGGCGTTTGCATCATGTCCTCCGTCGCAGGAGCGCGGGTGAAGTTGTTGCCGTGACTGAAGTACTTGATGTCGTGCTCGCGCAGGAACATCGGCAGCGTGCCGACCACGGTGGGAACGTCGGTCTGCATGGCAAACTTGCACTCGATGCCATACTGGTGACGAAGCGCGTCGTATTCGAACATCAGCCGATCGAGCGCCTCGCCCGAGCATATGCCTGTAAGATGGTTATCAAAGAACCCGGTGACCCCGATGCGGCCATCTTGAGCGAGCTTGATGAACTCGTTTGGCCTGCTGCCGTGCTTCAGATACTCCTGGCCGACGAACGCCGCCTCCAGGTCCCACACGAAGTCCGGGTACTTGGCGGACCAGTCGATCGCGCGCTCCAGGTTCGCCAGATGAATCTTCATTACCTCGTCCTGAACGTGGGTGTAGCCGTAGTCGAAGTGCGAACTGGGAACGAGGTAGACGCGCCATCGCTTCTCGGGCTTGACCTCACACGTAGCTTGATAGTCCTTGCCGCCCGCGTGCAGAGTCAGGCGCAGCTTCTGGAGAGCCTTGATCTCAGGAATGTAGATGTCGACGTCATTCAGGCCGCTCCTGAGGTTGGTAAGTGGCTGATCGAACTTCCAGCCTGCATCGCTCCGGACGTGCATGCTCATACGAGACTGATCGGCGTAGAGATCGAACGAGGCCCTGACCACCTGCTTCAGAACGCCGCCACGCTTCACAAACAGGAACGTCGGACGCGCCGCCAAGTTCTCGACCAGACTGGGAGCCTTGGACACGCTCACCAGAGACACGTAGTCGTACATCAGCCACGAACCGTCTACGACCCTGATGTTGACGACGTTCTGGCCCTTGCGCAGAAAGCCGCCGGCGATATACATCCTCAGTTCCTGGCCGGCGCCCGACCTGTAGCTATCGAGAGACGCCTTGGCGGACCCCGGCTTGAGCCGGTAGTCGCGTGTGACCTCGTTAACGCGAAGTCTGACGGTGGAAGGGTCCTTGGGATTCGTGCCGACAACGCCGATGACGAGCGCAAGCGGGCCTTTGTGCACTGTGTCGAGATCGAAGATGATCTCATAGGGCTTATCGCGCGACCCCGCCCAGGAATCGTCCTTGGGGCCCGGGTGGACATAGACCCAGTCCTTAGAGAGATCACTCTTGCCAACGCGGAAGGTGGTGCCACCGGGGAAATCGCGGGCGTAGTCGGTGTAGTGGCCAGCGAGCGCAAACTCGGCCGCGCTGCGGTCTCTGGCCCCGATCTGCCACAATGTGGTATCGCATAATGCAGTTCCGACGACTGTGCACATCACAGCAAGTATGAACGTGGATAGGACAAAGCGCTTCATGGGGCCTCCCGGGGGCAACTGCGTTGTACAAGCGAGTTCAACCGCACATTCAGCGATTCCTCCGCGTTCGTGCAAATCGGTTTAGCAAGTTGTTGACTAACCGGTGGGGTTGAGGATAAACTGCAAGTGTAGGTAACGAGTTGCCTGGAGGGAATGCCTGGTGCAGATCGGCCGGTTTCGAATATTGCTGCTCGCACTGGTGTTGGCGTGCGCGGGTTTTGCTTCGGCTACGGCGCTCGCGGCTGAGCCAGCGTGGATATTCGGCTGTCACGACACGGGCGGCTACACGAGAATCGAGAGCGCGGGAAAGCGCGGGTGGCTGGTGGTGACTGTCGGCATTGGCGCGTCGCCGACCGATCACTCAGGGAGCGACTTCAGAACCTACTCCAACAGCGGCCACGGCGTCATCGTCCGCCTCAACTACGGCTACGGCAGCGACGGCACACTCCCGCCATCCTCGCAATACTCGAACTTCGCTACCCGATGCGGCAACTACGTCGCTGCCACCCAGGGTGCGGACGTTTTCATCATCGGCAACGAAACCAACCTCCCGCGCGAGTGGCCCGGCAACGACAACGGTGATCCCACGACCGGCGAACCGATCACGGTCTCGCGCTACGTCACGTGCTACAATCTCTGCTACACGGCGATCAAGAACGCCAGGTCCACCGCGCAAGTCGTCCCCGCACCTGCGGGCACCTGGGCCCCACCCTACTCCGCCCAGGGAATCGAGGGGTTCGTGGACTACTGGCTCGGCATACTCAACGGCATCGGCGCGAGCAAGATCGACGCTCTGGCGCTGCACGCCTACACTCACGGCTGCGATCCCGGACTCGTGACCGACACCGCCAAGATGGGCTCACCGTATCAGAACATCTACTACAACTTCAGGGTCTACCAAAACTACATGGCCGCCATTCCGACATCGATGAGAACCAAGCCGGTCTATATCACCGAATGCGACGAGAACATCGAATGCGCCGACGGCGGAAGCGCTCCTCGCCACACGTGGCTGAACTCGAACAACGGCTGGGTGAAGGCGACATACCACGAGATCAACGACTGGAACCAGGTGAGCGGGAATCAGAAGATACGCTGTGTCGCGCTGTTCAGATGGGACGATGTTCCCGAAGGCGACTGGTCGTTCGGGTTCTCCAACCGCAGCGGCGTGCTGCAGGACTGGTCGGAAGCGATGGCAAATGACTACCGGTGGGACGTCGCAGGCAGCGGCGGGACGATATCAGGGGTCGTGAAAGACACCTCCAACAACGTCATCAGCGGCGCGACGGTCTCAACCTCGCCCGCGAGCGGCACCGCCACGTCGGGCTCGGACGGATCATACATACTTATGGGCGTGCCGGCCGCGACTTACAGCGTCACCGCGGCAAAGAGCGGCTACACTTCGCAGACCAACGCGGGCGTCGTCGTGACCACCGGGCAGACGGCGACATCGAATTTCAGCCTGGCTCCGACGACCGCGATGATCGACGGCACGCCCAGCGGTACCAACGTAGCGCTGAACTCGACGCAGTGGCCGACCGACTCGAGCTACGGCTCGAGCTGGACCGGTGCGAAGGCCATCGACGGCGTCAACGATCCCGGCAGCAAATGGTGCAGCGCCGGGACCGCGCCGCCTCATTGGTTGGCGCTTGACCTGGGCTCGACAAAGGCGGTCACAGGCTACATCGTCCGGCTCGAATCAGGCTACGCCCTCAGGAACTTCACATTTCAGTCAGGAACCTCGATCAGCGGGCCGTGGACCGACGAGTGCAGTGTTGACAACTCGGCGGCGGCGCTCACCGTTCAGCGGAAGTATGTGACGCCCAAGCAGCTGCGCTACGTACGGCTATACGTCACCAACTGCGGGATCGACTACTACGCGCGCGTGCTGGAATTCGAGGTCTACGCGACCACGGTGGGAAGCATCACGGGCAACGTCAAGGGCATCGGTAGCGCCAACCTGCAAGGTGCAACGATCACGACCAGCCCGGGCAGCTACACAGCCACGACGGACTCGAGCGGGAACTACACGATCTCGAACGTGACGCCGAACACATATAGCGTGACCGCCTCGAAGACCGGCTACACGCCAGCGACAAACACCGGAGTCGTGGTGACGGCCGGAGTGGCCGCAACCTCGAACTTCAGCCTGTCCGGCATCGCTCCATCGACACCGACGGTGACCGACGACGGCAAGTATCAGACATCGACGAGCAGCCTTCACGCAGCTTGGAGCGCGACTGACGCGACGGGCATTGCCGAGTATCAGACGGCCGTAAGCGCGACCTCATCCGAGACCGGAATCGTTGCCGGTGGAGGTTGGCAGACTGCCGGGGCGAGCACGTCTGGCGCGAGAGACAACCTGAATTTGGCCGCCAACAGCACTTACTACGTACTTGTGAAGGCGAAGAACAGCCTCGGGCTGTGGAGCGCCGTGGGTGCGTCCAACGGGATGAGGATCGCCCTGGCGCGGAGCAGCATTGCTGCAGCCAAGGCGCTTGCGGACGGGAACTATGTCAGCATTTCGAGCCTGCAGTGTTCAAGACGACCATCGAGCACGCTTATGTATGCTCAGGACGCGAACAGAGTCGCGGGCATCAGAGTAACCGCGGGAACCGGCTCGATCCCAGCGCTTTCGGATGGCCAGATGTGCGCCGTCGCGGGCCGGCTTGCGACATCCGACGGCATTCGCGAACTCACCGATGTAGAGATAACGCCGGGCGCGCCAGGAACCGTAAGTCCACTGGCTCTGCGGGGCAGCTCGGTGGGAGGCTCCGACGTCAGCCTGCTCGTAAAGGTCTGGGGCCGGGTGAAGGACGCCCCGTCGGGAGGCGTGTTTCATCTCGATGACGGCAGCCTGGTTGGATATCTGCCGATCAGGCTCTACACTGGAGTATCGGCGCCGACGCTGGGGAGCTTTGTATCCCTGACCGGCATCGCCGAACTCGACGGACTGCTGCTTCTTCCAGGCGGCATCCGGGAGTACTGAGCAACAAATGGACATTCTACGTTCGGCGGGTCTTACCGCCCTCCTACTAACCGCCATCTCAACTGGAGCTATTGCCGTGCAGCAAACCGACATCGACAAGCTGCTGGCGGATGTCCGCAGCGATCACCTCGACTACGTTCTGACGCACGTATCGAAGAAGCCGACGCCATACATCGTGAAGTCGTACGATGTCGGCAAACCGACCGACTATGACGCCGACTACTCCTGGCACTCTCTTCGCAAGGAGAAGATGTTCGAACTGCCCTATCGTGGCAGACTTGGGGTCGTGAACCCGAACTCGGATATCAGCTACTACATCGGCTTCGCGTTCGACGGCGGACCCGCGGAGTTCTGCCCGCCCAGCAAGACAAAGCTGCACCTGATGGACGCGCTCGTCGAGGCCGTCGAGATCGGGGGCGTGCATGCAGACGTGTGCTTCGTGCCGGTCGCAAGCGATACCCTGCTCGCCGCGGTGGTTCTTACCAACGCCGGGCCGAAGACGTCGTTTACAGTCTGCCAGGTCTGCTCCAAGGAACCCTCCGAGAACGACCCCAAGCAGCGGTACGGCTACGGGCTGACAGTCACCGCCGGCCGCGCCCTGTCTATGGTCTACGACGCGCCCAGCGATGCCATGCGCGGCGTCTTCACCGAGTGGCCCCCGGGTACCGACGGCGCCGCGGGCAAGCTCGTGTGCACTATGGCAGGGGCCGAGAAGAGCAGTTCCCAGAACGCGGTCGGCGGCTTGCGAATGGACTACGAGGTCTCGCTAGCGAAAGACGAGTCGCGCACCCTTCTCTTCGCCGTCAACCTTCACCGCTATGCGGACAAGCCTGTCAAGAGCCCGTGGGACATGACGATCTACCCCGTGGAAACCGACGATGCCGCGGCCCATTATGGCCTGAGACTGACCCGCGAGGCGATCGCGACCGACATGCTCGGCCTGCTGCGCAAGAGCGTGGCCCGATATGACGCAATGCCCGATGTGCGGTTCCCGCAGGAATCGTGGATTGCGGACTACTACGCCGCGCTGGAGCTTCCGTGGGCGGAGACCTACAGCCCTCAGAAGAAGATCCGCACGCCCTTCTACAACTTCACCCGCGCGCATGGCAATGAACCCTACGACTGGTGGAGCTATGGGATGCATGGCCACGAGAATCTGTCCACGTTCACGCTCGACATTACGCAGCCGGGGCTGTCCGCAGACTTTCTGCGAGGCCATTTCGCTTTCCAACTCCGGAACGGGATGTACCCGTACGGCGTCAACCAGAACGGCGGCTGGCGCGAGCACATCGCAACCTGCCCGCTCATCGCCTGGGAGTCGTGGAACGCGTATCTGTGGTCGGGAGACAAGAAGTTTCTTGCGGAGGCCTACGCATCCTGCAAGAAGAACCACGGCTACTGGCAGACCCGTCACCGCGGCAGGAGTACGCTCTCCAACTGGCTCGACTGGCTCGAAAATGTGCGCGATGATCCCGATCTGCCCACCTGGTCGATAACCGACGGCGCCGAGAACCAGGAAGCCCTGGACATCAACTGCTACCTGGTGATGGAGGACCGCTCCCTTGCCGAGATGGCCCACGAACTCGGCCAGGACAAGGAAGCGGAGCAGTTCGAGGCAAGCGCGTCGCTACGTGCGAAGGAGATCAACGACCAGCTTTGGCACAGCGAGGATGGCTGCTACTACGGCCGGGACACGCTGACCGGCAAGTGGGCGCGCGTGCACGACATTTCGACGTTCTTCCCGATCTGGGCCGAGATCGCCGACAAGCAGCGGGCTGAGTGCATCCTGAAGCTGCTCGACGACCCCAAGAGCTTCGGTACGGACTATCCGATCCCGACGCTGGCCGTGCACGAGTCGCAGTTCGGCGCGCAGTGGCACTGGCATGGCAGCAACTGGGTCGAGATGACGTGGCTGCCGCTGCTCGGCCTCAAATCCCAGGGCAGACACGATCAGGCCGCCGATCTGGCTTACCGTAACGCAAAGATGGTCTTCGACGTCCTGAAAACGCAGTCTCACTTCCGCGAGTACTACAACTCGATCGACGGCAGCCCGGTCGATCTCATCGACTATATCTGGACGTGCATGCCAGCCGCGATGCTGACAAGGGCTGTGTTCGGCGTGGACCCGACGCGCGAGGGGCTGGTCGTGATGCCGGCGCTGCCGCGCGGATGGCACGAGGCGTCCATCGACAGGCTTCGTGTCCGGGACAAGCTCGTCGGGGTGTCCATACGCGAGGCTGACAAGGCGTCCGTGACGCTCAACGGCAAGCCGCTAACGCTGCGTGAGAACCGTGGGTGTTTCGTCCGGTGGGCCGAACTGCCGGCTGTAGCGCATTTCGATATCACGTTTCCGGCACGGAGGTAAATGGTGCTATTGGGCGTTCGAAGTAGAGCATCTCACGTGCTGTCGCTGAGCCTGGCTCTGTGGGCCTGTACGGCTCCCTCGAGCGCGGGCGTCACAATGTCGAACAGGACCACGGCCGTCCTCGTCAAGCCGACGCAGGACGGTGCGTCGCTCACGATGACCAACCGCGCCACCCGCGAGGCATGGCTCGCGGGCCAGCCACTCTTTGCGTGGCGGTTCGCCGGCGACAGGGGCTCAGTAACAAGTCTCTCAGGCTGGAAGTCGGTGACGGTGGCCCGGTTCAGTCAGCCGAACGGCGTTCAGGCGGCGAAGATCAAGCTCCGGCGCTCGGGGATGGAAGTAGAAACAACGCTGCAGCTCTACCCTGCGAACGGGCCACTGCGTGTCTCCACGAGCTACCGCGACCTGTCGCCGGAGCCGATGCCGTCGCCATGCGAGTCCTTTGCGCTCGAACTGACGCCGCGCGGCCCCGTGGACTTCCTGCGCGTGAAGAAGGGCACCACCAACCCCGACTGCCTCGGCCTGTTCCGCGACCCGGTGCGCGATGGCTTCTCGAACACAGTGCTCTGCAGCGGATCGGACGACCGTGACGACTTCGACTATTTCCCTTGGTTCTGCTTCCAGAGCAAGCGATCTGGGGCGTACTTCGGCTGGGAGTTCAGCGGATACGGCAGTTTCGCTGTCGCCGATAGAGCAGGGAAGATCGGGTTCTCGGGCGGGCTCGAGCCGGCGAAGTTCGTCAAGAGAGGCTCCGTGGACCTGCCCGCGTGGTTCCTCGGGCTGTATGCCGGCGACGAGGACGACGGCGCGAACGCCCTGCACCACTGGTGGATGAAGTATCGCTTCCCGAAGGTGAACGATCCGCTCTACCCACGCGTGCACTACAACACGTGGACGGCACTCGGGACGGCGGTGAGCGAGACTAACTGCCTCCAGCAGGTGGCGGTGGCTAAGAGGCTTGGCGCGGAGCTCTTCCACGTTGACGCAGGGTGGTACCGCGGCGTAGACGACTGGTATCCGGACCCAACCAAGTTCCCTCGGGGGCTCAAGCCCGTGGTCGACGCCGCGCACGCCGCAGGCATGAAGTTCGGGCTCTGGACCGCGCCCAACCACGCCAGTCTGAGGCTGGTAGGGCTGCACCCTGACTGGGTCATCGCCGACTGGATCGTGAACACGCCGGAGGCGCGGGAGGCATCGACTTCGGACGCATTCGCAGCCGTGCCGCTGTGCTGGGGAGACGAGCCGTTCGAGAACTACGTCAACCGCGAACTCGCGCGCATAGTGCGCGACTACGATCTCGATTATCTCGAGCACGACCAGCCCATCGTGATGGACTGCCGCCAGGACGCGCGCCACACTCACCACCTCGGCGGTGGCCAATACGAACTGGTCAAGGGCTACTACCGCACCTACGACCGACTGCGCAAGGAGTTTCCGGGGCTGTTGCTCGAGGACTGCATGAACGGCGGCCACATGATGGACTACGGCCTGATGCAGCGTTTCCACGTCATCTCGATAACCGACCTCTACGGCGCGCTCGACAACCGCAGGGCGGTCTGGGGCGGGACCTATCCCATGCCTCCGAGCTACTGCGAGGGCTACATGCAGGACTCGCCTGACCTTCCTCCACACTACCAGTTCCGCAGCTTCATGATGGGGCTGTGGTCGCTGTCAGCCGATGCGACAAAATGGTCCCAAAGCAAGGTCCGAGACTGCCAGGAGGACATCGCCACCTACAAGCAGATACGCCCGATCATTCGCGATGGCAACGTCTACCACGTGCTCCCGCAGCCAGACGGAAAGAACTGGGACGGGCTGGAGTACTACGATTCCGGCGCAGGCAAGGGCGTGCTGTTCGTGTTCCGGCCCGATAGTGCAACATCGAGGAAGACGGTCCGGCTGCGAGGGCTCAGTGCCAAGTTCACGTATCGCGTGAGGTTCCAGGACTCCGGGCGGGAGTTCACGACGACCGGCTCAAAGCTGATGCGCGACGGCATATCGGTCTCCCTTCCCAAGAGATTCGGCTCTGAAATCGTACGCTTCATCCGACGCTGATGCCGTGGTTCGGTCTCGCGCAAATCGCGTCATGCTGAACTTGATTCATCCAGTCTGCGCAGCCATAGACCCTGGATCGAGTTCAGGGTGACCCGGTTGCACGGCGGTCACTTATGCTGGACCAAGCTGACAGCACTCCTGCCTTGACATACGGCAGAGGTACTGGTTCACTATATGATGAGTCTGCTAAACCGATAAAACAGACTCATCCACATCATTCTTTTCTATTTAGGCACGGCGAATGTCAGAAGTTACGCGAGACGAGGTGAGGGCGCGTCCAAGGCGCGGGATCACGGCCAGGTCGGTCGTCATCGGCCTTGTGCTGGCGGCCGCCCACACGTGCTGGATCGTCTACGAGGAGACCGCGCTCGGGCATTTCAGCGTCGCGTTCACATCATTCACCCTCGTCCAGAGCGTGATCGGCGTCCTGTTTCTGCTGATGGTGCTGAACTCGGTTCTGAAGCGGACCGTTCGAAGCTGGATGCTGTCACCGGCCGAGATGATGGTGATCTTCTGCACGATGACCATCGCATCTGTCATCGCCGGGTTCGACCTGCTGCAGAACCTCGTTCCGGTGCTGCTGTGGCCGTTCTACTACGGCGGCTCGGACAGCGCTTACAGCAAGTTCCTGCCCAATATGCCGAGGTGGTTCGTGCCTCAGGACCCGCTGGTCATCAAGCAGTTTTTGGTAGGAAGCAACGATCTCTGGCACTTCTTCAGCCCGGCGGTGCTAAGGGCCTGGGCGGTGCCGATGGCATTCTGGATGGCGTTTCTGTTTCTGCTGGCGTGGACGATGCTCTGCGTGGGTTCGGTGATGCGGAGGCAGTGGGTGGAACGCGAGAAGCTCAGCTTTCCGCTCCTCGAACTGCCCGTCTCGATGGCGCGAGGCAACACCGCCGGATCGATGCTGCGCCAGCCGCTGTTTCTGATCGGCTTTCTGGGCACGATGGCGATTCTGTCGGTGAACTGCCTCTCGGGGATATTTCCGGCGGTGCCCGGGATCAGGCTCAACGTAACGAACGTCGGCCACATGGCATTTCTGACCCCGCCACTTAGCGGCATGAACCCCGTGTTCGTTGCGTGGTGGCCCTACGCGATCGGGCTTTGCTACCTGATCCCGCTCGATATTTCGTTTTCGTGCTGGTTCTTCTACGTCTTTATCAGGCTCGCAGCGGCGTTCGGTACAGCAATGGGCTGGCGTACTCCTGACGCGGGCTTCTCTCCGAACCAGTTCCCGTGGTTCCAGGACCTGACCTCGGGCGCGTGGATGACCTTGTTCTTCGTCGTGATGTGGGGAGCGCGGTCGCATCTGGCGCATGCCTGGCGGATGGCGATGGGCAAGGTCGATGTCCCTGACGACGCGCGCGAGCCGATGTCCTACCGTCTGGCGTTCTTCGGAGCGATAATCGGATTCGCTCTGCTGATGGCTATCGCGATTGTCGCCGGAATGCAGCCGTACCTGGCTCTGCTTTTCTTTACGATCTACTTCCTGGCGATAGTTGTCATGACGCGGATATACGCCCAGATCGCGGTGCCCATCTTCGAACTGGCATTCTTCAGCCCGAGTCCGGCGATAACGAGCATGGTCGGCACCAACGCGCTTACGCGGCAGGACGCGACGATCCTCACCAGCTTCTACTGGTTCAACCGCTGCTACAGGCAGCACCCCATGGGCCATGAGTTGGAATCGATGGTCTTTGCGGAGAAGCTCGGCCAGCGCACGCGGCCCATGTTCTACATCATTCTGGCGGCGCTGGTCGTGGGGATAGTGGTCGGAATGCTGACGACGATGCAGATCTACTACAGCCGTGGAGCGGCGTCGGCGAAAGTCACAGGTTCGCAGATCGGGGTCGGCGCGGAGGCGTGGAACCTGCTGGCCTCGAGCTTCTCGAATCCACATGGCCCGCAGATGAGGTCGATCGCGGTGATGGGCGCGTCGTCGCTGATCGTAATCGGCCTGACCGTGGCGAGAGGCGCGTGGTTCGAGTTCCCGCTGCACCCCATCGGCTACGCGTTCGCGTGCAGCTACGCGATGGAGTATATATGGGCGGTCGTGCTCGTCACGTGGCTGATCAAGCTGTTGGTGATCCGCTATGGCGGTCTCAAGACATATCGAAGATCGCTGCCTCTGTTCTTCGGGATCATTCTCGGCGACGCCGTGACTCAGGTCGTGTCCGGCCTGGTTATGGGCGCATTGGGAGTCCAGGGCGCAACGCCTTATCTGGACATCAAGTGGTAGATGCTGATGGAGAAGACGGACTGTGCCTAGACCAATACTGACAGACGCTCAGGAATCCGCGGTTCGGGACGCTGCGTTTGCGCTGCTGACTCGGACAGGCTTTCGCGTGCTCAACTCAGCGTGCTTGATGGCTCTGGAAGCGTTCGGATGCGCAGTCGATCGGGATGGACGCGTTGCCCGGCTCACTGAATCGCAGGTTGCCGGGGTGCTGGCAGCGGCGAAGGCCTGCAACGCTGGAGAGCCTGGGGCCCCGCCGAAGGGGACTCCGGTCGGGGGCATCCAGCCGCTGTTTCTGGAGCTTGGCGGCCGGCCGCGCGCGGCCCGCGCCGGGGATCTGCTCATCTCGCTGAAGATCGCTGACGAGTTGGTTGGGGTCCGCAGCATCGGTCCACCTCTGACGAACAGCGAGGCCAACACTGAGACCGAGCCGATCGAGACGTTGGCCCTTATGATGACGACGTGTAAGCGGTGGCTCGAAGCGTTCGACGTGCCGCAGCCCGGTCTGACGCCGTATCTTGTGCGGATGGGCGAGATATATACCGGCAGGCCGGCGTCCGCGCATTTCCTGTCCGGCATCTACTGCGTGACGACGCCGCTGACGTTCGGCGACAGGGTGTGCCGATGCATGATCGAGAGGGCTGAATACTCGATAACCGCAGTGCCGACTCCAATGCCGATCAGCGGCGCGAACGTGCCCATATCGCCGTTTGCTGCAATGGCGGTCGCGATTGCGGAGATCATCGCGGGATGGGCGATCGCGCTCGCGCTCAACCCCGCCAACCCGCTCGCCGGGCTGATCTGCTCCGGCAGTCTGGATATGGCAACCGGTAAGGCGCGCTTTTCCAGGCTGGAGGCGATCCGGCAAGACGCGGGGGTCGTGCAGGTGCTTGGCAGGGGTCTTGGCTGCGCGGTATGGTGCGCTCACAACTACACCGACGCGTCCGAGCCGGGTTACCCGGCCGTCGCGGACAAGCACTTCAAGAGCCTGACGCTAAACCAGTTCGGCGCCGGCGTCGGCTGCCATCAGGGCACACTCGACGCGGGCAGGGTCTACTCGAACGAGCAGCTTGCGATAGATATCGAGCTCAACGACTTGCTGCAGAGGCATGAGGCCGGTCTGCCGGGTGACTGCGATATGATGCTCGACGCGTTGACCGAAGCCGGCGAGGACATCGGCCGGGACTGGCTCTCCGACCCGAGCACGGCCGAGCACATGCGCGAGTTCCAGAAGCCGCCGGACCTGCTGCGGCCGGAGGCAGCACAAGACATTCTCAAGCGAGCACAAGACAAATGTCAGGCAGCTCTTGCGCGATACACCCCGCCTGAGTTGCCCGGCGACAAGCTCACAGAGATCGAGAGATTGGTCGATTCGGCCAGACAGGAGTTGTTATGAGGGAAATGACTGGACTACGTAACATGGCCGTTGCTATTGTTGCCTGCTTCGTTGTGCTGTTTCCGGCGTCGGCGGCGCTGTGCCTGACACCGATGCAGCAGGCGCTGCTGGACATGCCAAAGCCGGCCGGAGTCGTGCAGGGCTCGTGGTACTTCCTCGGGCCGTTCGCGCACACGGTTGATTTCTGGCAGGAGCAGACCCACGGTCCCGAGCAGGGAGTCAAGCTGGATGCGGTCTACAAAGGCAAATACGGCGACATCACCTGGCGCGAGACTCCGGAGTGGAAGCACGACCGCGCGACAAAGAACGTCTTCGACATCCTCGAGTTCCCCAGAGACGACTGCGACATCTACGCCTACCGCACTATCACGAGTCCGGCGGCGCTGAGCGCTCTGCTCTACTACGACGGCGACGATGCGCTGACGGTCTGGCTCAACGGCAAGCAGGTCGTGCGCGACTGGAAAGTCGGCCGATGCTTCCCTCGCGCCAAGATGGTCCGCGTGAACCTCGTCAAAGGCGAGAACCAACTCCTCGTGCGCTGTGACAATAAGGGCGAGGGTTTCGAGTTCTGCTGCGAACTTCAGCCTGTGCTCGACGCGGTCGTCGAACGCAACGCGCTCGAACAACTGCTGGGGAAGTATCCCAACGATCCATCTGCGGTCAACGCTCGCTTCCGACTCATCGAGCTGTGCCAGCAGCAGGGCCTGGAAGATGAGGCTGCAAGTCAATACAAGGCGCTGCTCGAGAACAAGGACCTCGATGACTACGACCGCGCCCTCGTGCGGTCCGTGGAGGCCTACCGGCCTCGAGGGCTCGGACCGATCACGAAATGGACCTCCGACGCGAGCGGTGCCACTTTCGAAGGATCGAACGGCAAGCTGATGGTCCGGTTCGTGGGCAGCGGACTGGCCAGGCTGACGTTTGTGCCGACGGGTGTCGAATACCCACTGGGAAAGTTTTACAGGGAGCTTCCTGTCAAAGAACTCAAGCCAGCCGAGGGCGTGGTAGCCGTGCGGGATGGCGACGCAGTCCGTGTGCCGCTTGGCAAGACTGCGGTGACGGTGGATCTCAAGACCGGTTGGATGAGACTCGATGGTCCGAAGGTGTCGCGCAGCATCGCGTTGAGCGCCAAGAAAGACGACGTATGGGCCGACGTGTTCACGATCCCCGGCGAGGGGCTCTTCGGCGGCGGAGAGCAGTTCTTCGGCCCTAACCTCAGGGGCAAGTCCATCGGGCTGGGCAACTCGGATCGCGCCTGGGGCGGGCAATATCTGAATCTGCCGTTCGTCCTCACTTCCAACCAGGACGCTTTCTTCATGAACAGCTACGGGCCGGGGCAGTTGGAAGCGGATACGCCTCAGTTCGCCGGGAAGCTGCACCTCAGGCTGGAGGACCGCGTCGCAGACCTCTTCTGGATGACCGGAGAGCCCAAGAAGCTGACCGGCGACTACTGCCGACTGACAGGCCTGCCGCAGATGCCGCCGGACTGGGCATTCGGTGTGTGGTTCTCGCGAAACTCCTACGGCGACGAAAAGGAAGCCCTGGACGTGGCCCAGAAACTGCGCGACGACAAGATCCCATCCGAGGTCCTGGTGCTCGAAGCGTGGCGCGAGGGTGACGAGGGCATGGCTCACGAGGACTGGACCAAGTGGGGCACAAAGAAGAAGTGGCCGGACCCGGAGGGCCTGTGCACCAAGCTCCACGCGCTTGGCTACAAGGTCGTGCTCTGGACGATGCCGTGGTATATGCTCCGGCCCGCGCACCTCTGGCCGTGGGAACAGGAAGCAATCGACAAGAAGTACTTCCTGACAGATCCTGACGGAACCACTCCCTACGGGTTCGAAAAGAGCCTGCAGTGGTGCTCGGTGAGCCCCGACTTCACGAACCCGAAGGCCAACGAGTGGTGGGATGAACGCTACATGCCGCTGCTGGACAAGGTCAAGGGCGCGGACGCATTCAAGACCGACATGGGCGAGAACACGGGCGGCGAAGCGCAGACCTACCAGGGGTGGACCAAGATGAGCAACCTGTTCACCGCGCTCTACCCGAAAGTGGTCTACGAGATGACGGAGAAGAAGCTGGGCGAAGGCGTGGTGTTCGCGCGAACCGGCGGCGTTGGCAGCCAGAGATACCCCATTCTGTGGAGCGGCGATATCTCGGCGATCTGGCCGGGGCTCAAGGAAGCCATATCGGGCGCGCTGAGTTCCGCGGCGTGCGGCTACTCGTTTATAAGTACGGACGCGGGCGGCTACTGGGACACGCCGTCGCCGAAGATCTACACGCGGTGGTTCCAGTTCGCGTGTTTCCTGCCGGTTATGCAGTTCCATGGACAGACCCCGCGCGAGCCGTGGTTCTTCGGAGAGGAAACCATCCCGATCTGCCGTTACTATTGCGACCTGCACACGCGCCTCAAGCCGTATATCGAAGCGGCAGGCAAGCTCTCGTGCGAGACCGGCGTGCCGATCGTTCGGCCGCTGTGGATGGAGTTTCCGTCCGACAACCAGGCGTACAAGGAAGACGAGGAGTACTGCTTCGGAAGCGACTTCCTCGTGGCGCCTGTTTCCGATCAGCGCGACACACGCACTGTGTATCTGCCCGCGGGCAAGTGGGTGGACTGGTGGACCGGCGCGACAATATCGGGTCCGACGAGCATGGAGGTCACCTCCGATATCGACAAGATACCCGTCTATGTGAAGGCCGGTGCCGATGTCCTGAAACTCAGACCCGCCGACGGAAAGGGGACACTGGAGACAGCGAAATGAGCCGCGTCGTATGGCTGGGCGTTATCACATTCGCTGTCGCAAGCGCGGCTGCGGCGCAAGGACCGTGGACCATAGCTACAAACGACACGCAGATGCAGTTTGCGCTGTCCGGCGGCCGGCCGACGATATCACAACTCACCAGCGTAGCCGACACAAGCTGCAACTGGGCGTCCGGCGAGCCGGAGTGCGTCCTGCCGGCATCAGTTACCGTCGGGACCACGCCGACAGCCGTCACCTGGGTATACGACGGCGCAACCGCAACCGCGCGGCAGGTCGAGTTCGCCTATCATTGCGACAACCCGAGCCTCAAGCTTGTCTCGAGATGGACGAGCACGGCTCTGCCCGGACCTGTGGAGCACAACGTGCTGCTGACCAATCAGGACTCGCGTAACATGAGCCTGAGCATGCCATACGCAACCGCGCTCAAGCTCCGCAGACAGGCCGGCCACTCCTACGACCACTGGTCCGTGGAGAAGGCATCGGGAGACTACGCGCCTGAGGGCCCCCGTGCAGTCCCGATAACCGGCAGCTACCAGACCACCCTGCTCTGCGGGCCTTACAGCACCGATATGGACAGCGAGTTCGACACGCCCTACACCGATATGCGCGATGAGATCCCCTGGCTGTGCATAAACGACACGACGGCCGGCTCGGTCGTCTACGGCGGCATCGAGTACAGCGCCTGGACCGTCATCGACATCAAGAACAACGCCGATTACATCGACGCAAAGATGGGCCTGAAACCCACGATGTGGGAGACGACAACCACTACGCCGCTCGCCGCCGGAATCACACTCACCTACCCGCCGACATTCGTCGGGGTGTGCAAGGGTGACGTGGACGACTCGTGTAACAGGCTGCACAGGTGGGTCGAGCAGCATCTCAGGCCGCCGGTGCCCGGCGGAATCACGCCGCTTATCGTCAACAACACGTGGGGAGTCGGATTCGGCATCAACGAGACGAAGTCGAAGGCGATGATCGACTCCTGCGCCGCGCTTGGCATGGAGATGTTCCACCTGGACGCCGGCTGGTACAAAGAAGTCGGAGACTGGCACGCAGACACAACGAAGTTCCCCAGTGGAATGGCGTCGCTGGCAGCCTACGCGCACAGCAAGTCAGTCAAATTCGGCCTATGGGTCGCATGGGCGCAGGGCGGCGACATGAAGACCTACAACAACGAAATGCTTACCGTCTTCAACCCTACGCAGGCGCCGTGGTTTACGCAGGCATTCGCAGGCAACTGGACCTCGCAGTCGTACTCCGGCGCGACGGTCTGCCTTGCCGACCCAGGAGCCGTCAGTTGGTGTGTTGGCGAACTGCATCGGATAGCGAACAGCTACAGCATCGATATGCTCGAGCACGACCAGCCTGTGATCCCCGATCAGGGCTGCAAGCGGACTGCCCATCCGCATACTGCCAACGACTGGGTGGACACCAGCCGTGCGGCTTGTGACGGCTATTACAGCGTCTACGATCAGCTTCGCCAGGTGCATCCCGGCCTCTGGTATGAGGACTGCGACAACGGTGGGCGGCTGGTTGACTACGGCGTCGCCAAGAGAACTCACTACTACTCGGTGAGCGATATCAACGACGCGATCGCGCTGCGGCAGGTGTTCTACGACGCCAGCTATCCGATGCCTCCGAGCATGCTCGAGCTCTACCTGGATCACAACACAGACGCCAACCAACTGCTAATGGTGGCCACAACCAGCTTCGTCTACATGCTTCGCAGTTGCCTGCTCGGCTGGCCGACGATCCAGTGTGACACGACAACCTGGGACACGACCAAGAAGAACGCGGCGATGCGGGAGTTCGGCTTCTTCAAGAACAAGCTGCGGCCTCTGATCGCAAACGGCAACATATACCATGTCCTGCCCAGACCCAGTTTCGCCAAGGATCCGAACTTCGACCCGGACAATCCCGATGACCCGGGTTGGGACGGCGTCGAGTACTACGATCCGGCGACCGGCAAGGGCGCTCTGATGGTCTTCAGGCCGTACTCGACCGTGACACAGAAGACTATCAAGCTCAAAGGCCTGAGCCCGACGAAGAACTACCTCGTGGAATCGGCCGACGGCGGGGTCTCGACGCAGACTCTCAGCGGCACGGCGCTCATGACGAGCGGCGTTACGGTGAACTTGCCCGCACAGAACTCCTCCGACATGGTGTTTCTGACGGCAACAGACACGGTGGGCGCGGACACGATCGCGCCGTCGATCAACTCGGTCACGGTGAGCCCCGCCTTGGCAGCATCCGGAGACTGGGTGACGGTGACAGTGGACGCGGCCGATGATGTCGGAGTCGTGTCGGTCACGGCTGACGGGCTGCAGCTTGCCCACACGACCGGCAACCATTGGGTCGGGTGCGTGCCGGCTGCCGGAGCGACGGGCGATCACAGTGTGTCTGCGTCGGCCAGCGACGCGGCGGGCAATGTGACATCAGGATGCTTCGCCGCGTACAAGACAGCGCCGATATGTGGCGCCAACCGCGGTGCGCTCTACGATAGCTGCGCTAAGACCGCTGCCGGCAACTTCCTGTTCAAGGTATGGGGAACAGCTCACCTCGTGGACTCCGACATTTTCACCCTCAGCACCGCCCAAGCGTACCCCGTGACGGTGCTCGCGCCGGGCTACACCCTCGCCGAAGGCAACTTCGCTGCCGCGCGCGGGGTTCTGCAGCCCGGGGCCGGCGTGCCGATGATCAGTAGTTCGGCCGCACTGGTACAAGTGCTGCACTAGCGGGGTGCGGATAAAGTCGCTTTCGGTTGTAGGAGCCGTCTCCAGACGGCGATTTCCGAGCGCGAGGCGAGCGGATTCGGGGTCTGGAGACCCCTCCTACACCACTTTGTCCGGCGGCTGCTAGTACTGGACAAACCCGCACTCTTACCAGGTTGACAAACGCCTGAGCTGGAGCTACACTGAGATATGGCTAACCGGTTTAGCAGCGTTGATGGCAGAGGTTTTTGGGTTGTTTGGGCTTAGTTCTTGGAAACTGCGTGCAGTCGGGTTTGTATTGTTGCTTGTGGGAGTGGCACTTGCAGTGCTCCTGTTGGCGCTGCCGCTGTTCGCGGCCGAGGACCCGTCGACGTTCGATCAGAGGTTCGCGGTGGTCGCCACCGACTCCAGCGGCTGGGGAGGTGCCATCCAACCCTACCAGGGACCGCGGTTCTTCGAACCTCTAAGAACCGCCTGGTGGTACAACTACTGGCACACCCTGAACAGCACCTCGTTTCCGGACATGACCCTGTTCTTCCCGGGCTACCAGAGGCTGTATATGTTTTGGCAGTGCAGTGCAACGGACACGGACGCACAGATCCAGCAATGGGCCAGCGCTGCAAAGGCGGCTGATCCTAACCACACCATATGGTGGGCAATGAACAACGAGCCCAACGACCGCGGCCAGTCCAACACTCCCGCCGCTTCATTCGCCCCACTCTACCTCAAGTATCACAAGAACCTTCGTCTGGGCGATCCGACATGCAAGATAATGGGGCCCGGCTTACTCGATTGGCAGTTCACCAACACCTCGTGCTACCAGACCGGCAAGGCCTGGTATGAGGAGTTCAGGAACACATGGGCAGCGAACCCGGAGTGTGTCGCGTACAGCCAGGGCGTGAACGGAACGGACTATCCACCTCAGGACGCTTTCTGCATTCACTCGTATGACCTGCGCCGGCCTGCGGATTGGCACTGGTGCCGCGACGACATGGCTGCGTGCCATAATGATCTTCAGACATATCCGGAAACCCGAGGGCTCAAGATCTGGAACACGGAATACGGCGATCTGACTGCGCTGACCGCGACGCAGGCGGCTGATATGATGAGCGGCCTCACGTTGTGGATGAGGGAGCAGCCGTGGATGGAGCGATGGTTCCTGTTCTACACGCACGACGACAGATACTCCGGGTTCTACCGGCTGAATTTGTTCGACGACGCAGGCAATATCACGCAACTCGGCAAGGCTTACCGCGACACGTCTTTGTTGTCGGCCAACGAAAGTTTCTACAACTACCCGTTCCACGCCACATACGATCAAGCGGCCGACTACGTCCGGCCTGGTCTCAGCAAGGCAACTACTGTGTCCGAGACGCTCAATGCTCCCGGCGTAGTGTGGTCGCTGGTCAACGGCGCCGCCTATTCGGCAAACACCATGCGCGGCCGGCAGTTCGTCGCGACGACGGGCTGCATATATAAGATTCGCTTCAGCTACTTAACGGATTACGACAACACCAAATGCGTTCTGGCCATGGATACGCCGCGCGAGAGCGCGAAATGGCTGTCGGACGTTAGCGGCTCAAGCTCCGACTACGTCGAGGTCGATATGAACGATGACCCGGCCTCGGCCGTATCGTTCGGCCTCTGTATGAAGAGCGGCTTCTCATACAGCACTCCAACAACTGGAGACTGGAGAGCAATCATTTCGAACGTCACTCTGCTGACCTGCCCGAATGCGCCAGTAGTCTCCGACATGGGCGTCTATACCAACGGCTCCATCTCGGCCGCGTGGACCGCACCGACCGGAGGAGTGCAGCCGATCGTAGGATATCGGTACGCCGTGGGGACTTCACCCAAGGGAACTGACGTGCTCGGGTGGACTGACGCAGGCGCCGCCACCTCATTCGTTCGCGATGATCTCGACCTGGCAGACAGAACCGACTACTTTGTCTCCGTGAGAGCGAAGGACTCAAATGGGCATTGGGGCGCGATAGGAGTGTCCGCTCCTATCCGAAAGGTCCACGTGGTCGATGGAGCGACATCCGCGAAGGATCTCCCTGACGGCATTCGGGTGAGCATTCCCGAAGTGGAGGTCAGTGCGGTGAACGCTTACACGTTTGCAGTGCAGTCTCAGGACAGGTCCAGCGGCATTGTGGTTGTTGGAACACCGAACGTGCATGTCGGGGACCGGTGCACAGTAGTTGGCGACCTCGCCACGCTCGATGGTTCGCGAAGACTTGTGAACCCCGTGGTAAGCGGCATCAGCACAGGGGAGACGCCTCGGCCACTCGGCGTCACCAATCTCGGACTTGGCGGCGGCGAGTCGGGACTGCAGAGCGGTGTGGTCAACGACGCCTCCGCCGGCAAGAACGCGGCCGGGCTTTCGAATACGGGGCTTCTTGTCCGCGTGTGCGGCAGGGTCACGAGCAAGGGCACCGGCGCGAACTCCGGATTGTTCTACCTGGACGATGGCTCGGGACTTGACGACGGCACCACGTGGAATGGCCTGCCCAATGTAGGAGTCCGCGTGGTCAGAACTGGCCCCGTTGCAGTGGGCGACTACGAGGCCGTGACGGGCATCAGCAACACGTTCACGAATGGCGCAACGGTCTGCCGGCAGATATCGTGCAACGACGCCGAATCGGTCCTATATAGCCAGGTCAACTTCGTTCCGTCGGCCAGCGCCTCGATGGTTCGTGCTCAGCGTTTCAGGGCTTCGGCCGCCACTGTCGGAGCGCTCAGGCCAACGGCGCGCATTGCCGCCGTGGGCTTTAATGTGAGCACCGTCGCCGGAGAGAGCAGCACGTTCAACTTGGCGCTCTACAACTGGGCCGGCAGCTACTCGGCAACGATAGCCGGCACGCCTATTGCTGCAAGGACCGGCATCGTGCAGTCCGGGCTTGCCACCAACTGGCAGATGATTGCACTGCCCGTTCCGGTCCCGGCAGACGCGGACTACCTGCTCGTGATGACCCACACGGCGTTCACTGGCTCCATCGGCGTTGGGCTGTCTCGCGATTATCCCGGCCCCTGGAGTCAAGGAGGTCTTCAGGAAGCCTACCAGGCCGGCACATTCAGATCCGATCGCCAGTTCAACGTCAAGCTAGTATACTAAGTAGTTGACGCTTGATAGCTTGCTGGCGTCACCCTGAACTTGATTCAGGGTCCAGGCGTGGATGCTGAAGGACCTGAACCTTATGCAGGATCAGCATGACCACGCAAGTCTGCTCCGTGAACCACTTAGCCGACCGTCACCTGTGCGACGGCGGCCTGTCAGCCGCACCCCACTTCGATGGACTGGGTCCCATCTCCAGCACCAGCCTGCCGCCCGCCTTCATCTCCGCGAAGCGCAGATACGCGCGGTCGAGGTCCTTGCCATCGAGCTGTGCTCTTTGCACGTAGATGTTGGCGTCAGAGGTGTTCTTCGCCTCTATGACGAACGACTTGTCGCCGAGCCTGATCTTCGTTTGCCTAAAGATGGGGCTTCCGATCAGAAACACGTCCTGGCCGACTACCGGGAACAGCCCCATGGCACTCCACACATACCATGCCGATGTGCCACCGCTGTCGTCATTACCGGGCAGCCCGCCGCGGGTCGCAGCGAACCGATATTTGAGCGTAGCGCGGGCTACCTCGGCCGTTCGATCCTGCCTGCCCGCGTATATATACGCGTACGGCGTCTCCATATCCGGCTCGTTGTTGAGGGCTTCCCACGAAGTGAATGTAGGATCGGCCGGAGGTTCGGTGATGCCGAAGAAATGATCGAGAGTCTCGCAGAACTTCTCGTCGCCCCCCAGAAGTGATATGCGCCCGGACATATCGTGCAGCAGCCGGAACGAGTAGTTCCAGAGGTCGCCTTCGTAGTACTGGCCTTTGACCAGCAGCCCCGTGGCCGGATCACAGATGTTGCGCCAGTTCGCCGCGAGCTTGAGCATGCGCTGAGCTGCCTGCGGGTCGCCAACGGCCTTGGCGACCTCGGACGCGCAGTACGCGGCGTAGGAGAGATCCTGCACGTGGGTCAGTCGTTCCGTCATGCCCGTCTCGGCGAACTGCTTGCCGACACCGGCCTCATAGGCGCCCAGCATCAGCTTCTCGGCTCGCTTCCAATCCACACCTTTGACTCCCTTGGTGTGGGCGTCCGTGATCGCGATCAGCGCGAGACCGCTCGCCTGATGAGAGTGCGGCCGATCGAAGAAGTCACCGTTCATGAGCACTGAATTCGGGAACTCCCCGTAGTACTCGGCAAACCACAGCAGCGAGTTCATCAAGCCCTGCGCACGCTCCGGGTAGACGGCATTCATCAGCGGGATCACGGTCTTATACATGTCCCACATCGTGCCCACGTCGAGGAAGAACGGACCGTCGGACTTGGAACGAGGGTTCTCGCCGGTGAAATCCGCGGGCTTCAGCAGACTGTGGTATAGGCTGGTGTAGAAGAGCGTCCTATCTTCGCGAGTTCCGCCCGTCACCTCTATTCTGCTCAGGTACTGCTCCCATTGGCTGCCTGCAGCGGTCGCAACATCGTCGAAGGTTCCTCTGCCCGTCTCAAGCAGATTCGCTTCTGCCTGCTCGACACTGCGCAGTGAGAACCCGATCCTTATCGTCGCCGCCTGCCCAGCCCTCGTCTTGCCGGTGAACACGATGCCGTACGGCCCTGGTCCGCCTGCGATACTGAGCGACCTCTCGGTGTTGACCGCACTTCCCGAGAAAGCCTCGGCTTTCCATGCTGGAACGTCCGTCTGCAGATGGAAGAATATGGGCAGTCCCGCGCATACTATATGTCCGCACGCCTCGGTATTGGACAGGATTTGCAGTTCGGCCTGGGTCGGCCGCTCGTCCCTTTCCCAGATGCCCAGGCCACCCGCCGAGAGGTCCACGACTATGCGCGACCGATCCGACGCCGGATACGTGTATCGGTGGACAGCGCATTTGCCGCCGACGGTCAGTTCGGCCTTTATCCCGGAACCGCCAAGCGTCGCCGAGTAGTAGCCCGGCCGCGCGGTCTCGTTCTCCAGCTTCCAGCGCGTGCCGATCTGATCCAACTCACCGACTGCGGGAATAACCTTCAGGTAGTTGTAGTAGTATCCAAGAGCCCCAGCGCCGGTATGCTGAAAGTGGGTGAATCCCGTGGCCGCATAACCGTCGAAAGCTCGCTTAGGCTGGCCGGAGGACGAGGGCTGGTAGAGTCCGTAGCCGCTCGAATACGCTCCCGAATATGCACATGCCGACACCATGCCGAAGGGATAGCAGGCCCCCGGGTGAGTATTGCCCACCTCGGCCTTTATCCACTTCCAGCGCCTGGCAAAGCCCTCGGGCGGGGGAAGCGTCGTGGCCTCGGTGCCGATGAACGGGTTCACTTTGGCGCCAGGTGTTTCAATGGCGGGAATGAGCATCAGCGGAAATCCTCTTGGTCTAGTGCGGCGCCGTCACCGTCAGCACCACGTCGTCATAGCAGCTGATGTGCCAGCCCGCATTGTTATACTGCTTGACATCCAGGAATATGGTAACATAACCGCCGGAGCACGTAGCCGCCGGAGTCTTGATGGGGTGCCACTCGCTGAAGCTGGAAGCGCTTTGGCTATCGGTCGTAGACCACTTGATGTTCGCCGACGCCGAGTTCGTTCCGCCGCTGGGGTCGATCCCCACCCTGTTTATCGCCGACACCCAGTTGCTGTCCGAATGATAGACACGGCTCCAGACCGCAGCCTGGCAGCTGTATCCCGCGGGAACCGCGATGCGCTGGTAGGCGCCGCCGGTCTTTGTCGATCCATTGGCAACAGTCCCGAAGAAGAAGCTGCCGGTGTGGGCGCTGATCCCGCCGAACCATACGCCTGTCTGCGCGCCATCCACGGTGCCATACGTGCTCCAACTCGAGATGTCGCCGGCCTCGAAGCCGCAGTTGATCGGAGCCGGAGCAGCTGAGTCCAGGAGCAGATCGGCAGCAGACCTCGCCCTGACCTTTCGGGCACACCGCCCGCTGACATCCGTAACCGACATCACGCCGGTCACGCGGCAAAATGAGTTCGCTATCGGGAGTGGCAGCCCTGTACAGTCGATCCTGACTCCGGTCTGGCCCGAGCCATCAGCGATGCCGCTGCCGTCGTCGAGGTAGAGATAGGTTCCCCAGGGATCGAGGTAGGTCGCTTTGCCGAACGCAGTCACCAGGCAGCCTATGTTGGTGAGCCCGGACGCGAACTTGCCTGCGGCGGCGTTATCCACCGGGGAATCCTGCAGGCCACATCGGCTGCCGCCCAGCGCTTTGCCAGCCATCGCCACGGGTGCTATCTGGCTACCGTCGGCGATCTTGGCAGAACCTCCGTTTATCACGAGTTCGTGGTCAACGATCTGCGTCTGACCGAACACCGACGCGACATCCCCGACCGACAGCGCACTGCCTGTTATCACTCCTATGCCGGAGCTTCGGTCCGGCTCCTCGATGTAGAGCCGGTCCGCGAGCCGCGCGGTGACCTTCTGGCCCTGGCAGCCGACCCAACTTCCCAATGGCAGGGCCCGCACCGCCGGGATGGAGTATACATCGGACACTTTTCTGATCGGGGCCGAACTCGCCGTGTCGCTCACCAGGCCGAAGCCGTTGATGACCTTCGCGCTGACGTAGTAGTCGCTGCCGTCCACGAGCGACAGACCCGAGACGCTCACGTTCGGCGACTGCCCGTTGCTTCGCCACGAGACGATATCGTCGAGGCCGGCAGACGTCCCGATGGCGTATTGGTAGTCGGCGATTCCCGTCTCGGGATCCTGGGTGGAGATGGACGCGGATATCGTGCCCGTGGTCGTAAACAGGGGAACGGTCACAACGGGCACTGTGGGCGGCGTGAGGTCCCCGACGGGGACTACGGTGAAGTTGTCGATACTGAAGTTGACGCGCTCGTCCCAGGTGAGCTTGCTGGCTCCCGACTGCACGTAGAACTCCATGACTGAAACCTGCCGCCTCGGACCTGACAGCGGCACCGTGACCGTAGACCATTGCGCTAGGGGCAGCACGCCGGCCGAATCAATGGCCTGGTCCGCAATCACACTACCGCTAACGTCGATCATCCTGAACCGCACGTACTTCGTGCTCGGCACTATTGCCCCCGTGCTGTCGCAGAAGCGTTTGGGATAGACGTCGAAGGTCAGATTGGCGATCCCCGAATAGTCGAGCCCGCAACCCGCATACCGGAAGGGAATATCGGCGAGGCCGACGTTCTTCTTCGACGTGGTCTTGTTCAGGCTGTTGACAGTGATCGCCACCCTGATGGAATGCTGCCCTTCAGACTTGATCGAGTCGTCGAGGAACCCGAACGAATAGCCGTCACCGCCGGTGTCGAGGTTGCCGACGTTGCGCCAGTTCGACATTTGCTCGCACCGCAATCCGGCCTGCGCATCGATCTGAGAGAAAGGCACACCGGCTATGTCGCACCTCGCTGTCGTGAAGTACTTCCCCTCGTGCCCGGCGGAGTCCACTGCCTTGACCGTCCAGTACCAGGTCCCCTGCGCCAGCGGCACCGACGGCGTGTAGCTCGTGGATGTGATGCCCGGCACCCGAATCGTCTGAATGTCGGGAAAATGCGCTACGGGTGACAGCAGCAGCGTGTAGCTTGCGGCGTCTCCCGAATAGGACCAACTGAACGTAGGCGTCGCGGTCTGCAGCTTGGGAATTACATCGATACCCGCAAGAACCAGGCGGTACTTGCCGTCTGTGTCCTGACCCAGCTTGGTGGCGTAGATCCTGATGTAGTTGCAGGTGACGGGCTGGAATGAGAACTCGTTGGAGCCGATCCTGGCCCAGTAGTCCGTGTAGATCTGGTAGGGAATCGTACTCCAGTTCGTGCCGTCGACCGAGTACTGCAGTCGGAAATCGACAGGCATGCGGGCGGCGCTTGTCGTGCCCGAGACAATGCTGACGGTGCTGATCGTTTGGCTCGTGGAACCCAGATAGATGCCGGCCCACTCAGTCGCGGTTCCGGAGGTGTGCTCGGCGCTGGACCATATTGTCGAGTTCGAACCGTCTGACAGCGGCCCATTCACAAACGAAGCTTGCGACGGAGCGCTCACCTGGACGTTGTCCACGAATATGTCGGCCACGGCCGAAGTGTAGACCCTGAACTGCCAGGAGTCAGGTACGGGACTAGGCACGGTGAACGTCAGAGTGAAGTCCTGGTAAGCGTTCGCGGCGGCGAAGTCCGTGCCTTTGATGGCGCGGGAAACAAGAACGGCCGCGCCGGGGCCTGTGGCGACATCGACGGTAGCTATAGTATTCGCCGACGTGTTGCTCGACGTTTTCAGCCGATAGGTGATCGTATACTGCGCGCCGGACCACATGCTCTTGGCCGAGGTATACGGCCCGTATGTCATCGCCTGCCCGGATGTGGAGCCGGCGGCAGCGGCAAACCACGCCTTGCCCCTGCGTGCAGCGGCGTCGTCAACGAGGACACCGACCTGGTGCAGCAGCGCAGGATGGTCCATGTAGTAGATCATCTGGAACGAGGACGCGTTCTCGTTCTTCTGCAGCGAGGTGTAGAGCGGCGAGACTGCAGTGGGCGCCGATGGAACTACTAGATCGGCGCCATTCGCGGCGTAGTCGTAGATCTGCGAGTTGACAGTCTTGGCTACCTCCAGCAGCGGCAAAAAGCCCTCGTCCTGGCAGTTGAAGAGCCCGTAATTGTTGGCCTCACCATCGGGACGCCCGAGCGAGGGTTCATCGTAGTGCTGGAACCAGTGCATGCCCATGCACGTTTTCGCGGGGTGGCCTGGGTCGTTTGGGTCATCGTCGACCCCGATGTCGAGCAGTTCCTTTATCGCATTGGCATAGCCGTTGGCGCGGTCCATCTGGGTGGGGGCCCACTGCCCAAGCTTGAAGTACGAGTCATCGGCGAAATACGCATTCTCGGTAACCATGAACGGCTTCTTGGCATTCAGGAACACGCGCGAGCTGTGCTGATAGTTGGCCTCGGCGCTGGCAAAGTCCACGTAACCGTTGTTTGCGAAGACATCACAGTATTGCCCGGCCTTCTTCCAGATGCGCTCGTTGAACGGCCGGGTGTAGTCGCTCGCGTAGCCCTGGGACCACATGGCCCATCTGGTGGTGAACACAAGATGATTTGGGTCATAGAGCCGCATGTAGTAGGTGGCAACCGAATAGTACCTATCGGCGATATCTTCGATGAAATCGATTTTGTCGTTGAGCCTGGCGGGGTAACTGGTGTCGTCGGGCAGCGTAGTCGCGTTCAGGACATCATCCCAGCTCGCGTAGGTGGTTCCGTATGCCGTGTTAAGGTCACTGACGGTGGCGTACTTGCCCTTGAGAAACGAGTTCACCCAGTGCTGCTTGCCGTATGCAGCCGCGGACTGTGCGATGAATGCGTCTGGGAGCGTCTTGAAGCCGTTCGGCCTGGTCCAGCGACACTCGTTGTACGGAAAACTGCCGATCGTGTAGGGGTTGTTCTTGTTGGACGCGAGGCTGGAGCATCTGTTGTTGCAGGTCGTTTCCCATCTGGGGTCCCAGACGTCGGGGAAATCGTCGGTCACCATTGGAAGACTAGAGCCACCACTTGTGTTGAGTCCCAAGTCTCTGATGCATTCGGTGAAGCTCGTGAGCCGGCCATCGCCCCAACACGCTGCGGTATTGAAGCCATAGTTGGTCATCCGGGCGCGCAGGTTGTCGGTCCACTCGGTGGCGCTGGCGTATTTCGCCTTGTTGCCGTAGGGGTTGGGGTAGTAGCCCAGGGTCGGACAGTAGCCACCCCAGGTGTCGTTGTACTGGATCGTCGTGATGCCCGTCGACCAAAAGACGTTGTTATCGGGAGTCACGAGCCAATAGCGGCCGTTGATCTTCTCGACCCTGAAGAATCCGCTCGTGTTCGTTCCCTTGAGGCCCGTGTATCCGCCGTACTGGTCGAACATCTGGGCAGATGCAGTGCCGCCAAGCAGCGCCATCGCCAACAGCGTCGCCGCAATTCGCAAAGATCTCATCACGCTCCGATCCCCTCGTCGGTCCACCTGCTGGCTCATTCCATATCGCAGCTAAACCAGTTTACCTGATTGGATGGTAGCATGCAAATTGGCGACCGTCAAGGGGGAATTGCTCAGTTTGCGAACCGCAGCACCACGACGTCCTGAGCACAGACCGTCAGAGAGAATGTCGTACTGCTCTTTCTGGCCAACGTACTCAGTGTGGCGTTTCCGACCTCCACGCGGCCGTCCCTGCACGCGCCGCGCCAGGTCACATCGATAGGCCGCTCGGTATCGCCGTGGTTGACGAGCAGCACCACGACAGAGTCTTTTCCTTGATAGGACGCCAGCCAGGAGATGTCGGCCTGCGGAGCATCGCTGCCCCGCGCGGTAACGGACACCGGCCCCATTCCAGCCAGTCCTCGCACCATTGAAGCGAAGAAGTTCAGCCTTGCGCTGTACTCGCCGAGGCCCTCCATCATGTATTCGGGCACAGAGAGATACACCCAGCCCCTGCCGAAGTGATTGCGCAGCAGGACGGGGTTGCCGGCGCCGTCGTCGGCAACGACCTCTGCTCCGCACGGCTGAACGTCCACGGAGCAGAACCACGGCTCCGCAGACTCCTTCTCATCAACGCCTCTAAGTGAGAGCTTTCGGACGATCTTCGTGGAGCCAGTAACATGGCTGCCGATGACCGGCTTGCCGTCACCGGTCTTCCAGGTGTGTCCGCCGATGCCCGTCCCGAGAAATTCCTTGTCCTGCACCCAAGCCTCGTGACTGCGCATCTGGTCAACGTTGATGTACAGAGTCCCGCCGCCCGCGACGTAGGTCTTGAGCGTGGCAAGAAGCTCCGGGGACATATCGACATCGCCAAGAACGAGAACGGCGCAGTATTCGGCCAGCTTCGGTGGCGCGATGTCGGACGAGACTATATCGAACGGCCCGACCGGAGTCGGTGCGAAGTAGCCGGGGTAGTAGATCTTCTTCTCCCAGCAGTCTCCCGTGCGAGCGAAGCCCGGAAGGAGCACGTCGAGATAGGACGAGAGCATCTTGTCCGTGCGGTCGGTCGGAAGCTTGCCCCAGACCGTGTCATGATCGACCCAGTTGCCCCAGAGCCGCCCCGGGCACCAGCCGTTGTTCTTGTCAACGAGCACTGCGATCGGCACGATCGGCCGCATCGACTCGGTGTGGTTCTTCGCGTAGTCGTAGAAGTTCCTAAGCTCAGTGCCCCACGCGGCAAGCTTGTAGCCAGCATCGTGGTTGGCGGGGTCTTTATACGAGAAGAGGCAATCGGTGTTCTGCGTGGCGAAGACCCGCGAGCCCGAAACGTACGACTCGTACAGGCATCTTCGCAGGAACGAAGGCGAATGGCCGCCGCCTACAGTCGCGTAGGGCGCGGGCCAAAGGGTCTTGTCCTCGGTGGGTATTGTGCCAGCCAGCCACGGCGAGACCCATATCCCCCACTGCCCACCGAACTGCCGCGCGCCGCCTCGAAGATACGCAAGCTGGAGTTCCGTCGTCGGCAGATGCTCGAGAAGCTCGGCGATGACCAGGTCGGCCCCAATCCTGAAGCCGCTGTGCTGCATCGTCATACAGAGATTCGGCCAGTATTTCACCCCCGGCCCATAGCCGTGATACAGGTCCTTGAGTTTCGTCAGTTCACGCTCGAAGCAGGCGCGGCCGCCGGCACGGTCGGTATAGTCGAACATCTCGGGATACCGCGACCGAAAACTGGGACGAAGGCCGCTCTGAACCAGATCGGCGTCTATCTCCTCGCACTGAAGACCCAGAAACCTGTCGCCTCCAACCTTTCGCATCTTTCGCACGGTCGCGGCATCCCACATCGTGCCGCAGCCGTCACCGCCGTATTCGCCGCCGCCCATCCTGATCGGCAGCCCCAATCCACGTCCCTGGCTGACAAAGAAGCTCATGTTGTTGCGAAGGCAGCAGTTGATATCGGCGAAGACATCGTTGGTCTTGTCCCAGGGCGTGTTGCCGTCCTGGATCAGATTCGGCTTCGGAATCCAGATCATGTTGCCAACGCCGAGGTCGGCCAACGCTTGGATGTTCTTCACCCCGTGTGCGTGGCCGCCCACGTAGAGCGGCATATCGACGGCGAAGGCGCGCAGGGACAGCGCAAGCAGCGCCATGGTGACGATCATCTTGGGCATTGTCATTTCTCCATCGCCGCGAAGTGAGCGGTCAGCAGTTTGAGTTCTCGCTTCGTGGTCTCGGTCGCGAAGCCGTCGCAGAGGTAGTCGGACCAGATCATGCCGGGCGCCCCGCCCTCCTCATACGTGGCCTTCCACCACGGGTATGCGGCCATCAGGCAGTGAACCATCATCCCCTTGGAGGGCTGGTCGAGGCCGTAGTGCATCTGATACTGGCGACCGTAGTAAGGGTTGAGCAGTATGTCTCTCATGTGGTCGAACTGGGGAACGAATACGGGAATCACGCCCGCGGCAACCATCTCGCGCATTGCCTGACGCCACTCCTGCTCCGTGTAGGGCAGCGTCGTGTAGTCGCTGTAGAAATGGATCACGTCGCGCTGCTTTACCACGTCGAAGACCATCGCGTCGCGCCGCTGCGAGTAGTAGACGTGGCGCCAGTGCATGTTGTCGGACGTCCCGTCACCGGGAACTACAAGATTGGCGCCCTCCGTGCGAAGAGCAAGCTCCCCTCCGGGGATCGTCCGCCGTATGATCTCGTTGGCCTTCTGATACGTGTCCATACGAAGCTCGGTGCGGAACACGTCCCAGTCGCTGACTGCAGGGCTCCAATCGTGGAACGGATTCTCCGGCTTGTTGTAGACGGGTTTCTGGTCTATGCCATCGCCCTCGACCCCCTGATCTTTCTCGGGTTCGATCTGCGAGAAGTCCGCGAACTGCGATCCCCAGGCAGCGTTGACCTGGCTGATGTCGCCATACTTGGCCTTCGCCCAGTCGCGGAACCGCTGAACGGAGAGCGGGCCCGTCATATACCGAATGTTGATATCGTCCCGCATCCAGCCCCAAGTGTCCTCGATGTCGATCGGCACGCGGCCGTCGCTCGTCTTGAACCACATGTCGCCCCAGCGTTCGTAGTTGTACTTCGCCCAGGCCGCGATCACTTCCGGCACGATCGGATCCGAACGATCCACGCCGGCATGACCGCCGTAGGTGCTGTCCGCCGTCGAATACTTGACCTCGTTCACCCCGAGAAGCGGGGCGGCGTTTGCGTACCAAGCTGGACTTGTGGGCGGATACACGCACCAGCCCATCAGCTTCATATCTAGTCTGCGTGCGAGAACGTCATACCAGTACTTGTAGCACGCGCTGTGCAGCTCGACGCCCTTCCGGCCTCCGATCTCGGGCGCCCACCAGCTTCCGGCAGTATTGGCAAGCACATTAACGCCCAGGTCCTTCATCTCCTGTATCTGCTGAAGCAGATGCTTCTCCGGATAAGGCCCAAGTTGGAAGCCGGTGCGCATTGCCGGCATCGACTGAGCGACAAAGGCGGGCATCTGTTTGCCGCCTTGGTTCACGACCATCACGTTGCCGGGGTTATACTTGACGTCCAGAGTCTCATTGGTGATCCTGATCGGGATCTTCGCGACGGCGATCTGCCGAGGATCGGTGAGTATGAGCTTGACGACCACCTTTTCGGTCCACGGCGCGACCTGCAGGTATATCTTGTCGCGGCTGACCGTGTCCTCTCTCACCCACCTGTGCACACGAAACGAGGTCATGAACTCCTCGAATCGATCGAAGTAGCCGGGCATCTTATCGTCTTTGTCGGTCACTTCGAAACTCGTCTGAACGGGCGACTTGCCCCCCTTGGCTGTCACCCTGATCGGCATCGTAAGCTTGGCGAACTCCTTGCCCGCCCAGATATTCACGCCCCAGTTGTAGTCGCGGTAGTAGCGATACAACATCGACAGATCGATGCGGTAGTCGCCTTCCTTGAGCCCGCGTGCGTCCCCGCCATTCTGCGGACAGAAGAAGTTGACCCACTGCTCAGTGGACTCGCCCGGATACAGATAGCTGAGCTGGCGCTCGAACATGTTGACCGTGCCCGCCGTCCATTCGACGCTGCCATCGCCCTTGAGCTTCGATATGTGCGGCTGCATGAAACTCGCCCCGAAGCCTTCGGGATCGAGGATAGTGTCGCCGGTATTGGTGATCCTGAACTTGAACCAGACCGCGTTCGCGGCGCGCACGTTCGAGGACCGAACCATCGAATCGCGCTTGTATGGCGGGAACGGGCTGACCGGCGTCTTGGGGTCGGCGGTGAGAGGGATGTAGTGCTCGTTGTCGAAGTCGGCGGACACGCTGCCGAGGTACTCTATCTTGACATCGAGATCGCCCGGAATCGCCATATCGTAGAGCGGCGTGTCGCCTGCCTTGGCGGCATCCTCAAAAGCCACAGCCTCGACGGCAGCCCTCCGCCTGCCGAGCGGTTGCGTGAGAGTATAGCTGATCGGAATGACGTCGTAGGCGCGGGCAGTGCGCGGAACGGTCAGGTCGAGATGATAGCCGGCGAGGTCGATGGCCGCCTCGCGTGTTGGTGCGCCGTCATATCGGGCAAGCTGGCCCGAAGCGCGCGCGGCGTCCGACAGCGCCGTGTAGCTGACGGTCTGGGGCGCGCGACTTGTGACTGCGCTGGACGGCGTCACCGCGACAAGCAGGAACATGAGGCAAACGAGGTATAGCACGACATCACTCAACGTTAGCACTTGAGGGTATGTTATTAGGCTCTGCCGTTGGTGTCAAGGGGTCGAGCCACATTCTGCTAAATCAGTTTACGCAGACGGACTTGTCGCGGTAGGGCTTGTCGCGGTACAATGCGGCTATGCTATCATACGACACATTCAGTAACCCGCCAGCGAAGTATCGGCCCATCCCGTTCTGGTTCTGGAACTCAAGGATGAGGGAGTCTGAAGTCGAGGCCCAGATTCGTGACTTCCACGACAAGGGAATCGGCGGATTCTTCATTCATGCCCGGTTCGGTCTCGAGACGGAGTACCTCGGCGAAGAGTGGATAAGCTGCATCAAGCGAGCCGTTGCCGTTGCCGACGAACTTGGCATGGAAGTCTGGCTGTACGACGAGAATGGCTTCCCAAGCGGCGTGGGCGATCTTCAGGTGAGCCGCGTGCCGGAGTATCGCTCCAAGTTCATCGACCTCACCGAAGCCGATGCGCAGGGCGGAACGGAGTTGGATCTCGCGCTGCCGAGTGGCGAGGTGCTGATGGCGAAGGCCCACCGGAAGGGCAAGCCCGGCGGGGATTCCATCGACCTCAGAGCAAACGTGCAAGGCGGGCGCCTCAAATGGCAGCCGCCCGCGGGTGAGTGGACCGTGGCGGTGTACTCGAAGCGCGTCCTCGAGGACCCGAACGACGTGATCTTCGGCGTGGACTACCTCAACCCCGAAGCGATGCAGGCTTTCTTCGACTACACTCTCAAGCCATACGAAGAGGCCGTCGGGGAGCACTTCGGCAAAACCATCAAGGGCATATTCACCGATGAGCCCACGCTCCTGCCCTGGCATCACGACATCAACTGGTACGGCCGGCGTTCGCACACACGGGTCGTAGTGTGGGACGACCGCATCGAAGCTGAGATGATGTCACGCAAGGGCATGGCGGCCGATGAATTCCTGCCACATATGTTCTACCAGATCGACGATGGCACCCCCGACGTGCGAAAGGCGTTCTGGCAGGTAGTCTCCGATCTCTACGTTCGGGCGTTCTTCGAGCCCTACAGCCGCTGGTGCGACGAGCACAACCTGAAGTTGACAGGCCACGTCCTTTTCGAGGAAGGGCTCTACCTCAACACAGACTTCCAGGCGGACATTGCTGAATCGCTCTCAAAGCTGCACGTACCCGGCACGGACCACCTCGGGGTCTGCACGGAAGTGGCCTACGGCGGGTTCTGCAACACCCCCAAGCACCTGACCAACCTCCAGGGCGAGAAACTGGTCGCGTCGATCGCTCACATCAACGGCAGAGAGGCTGCCATCAGCGAGACCTACGGCTGCGCGGGCTGGGGATTGAGCCCGGCGAAGATGAAGTGGATGGCGGATTGGCAATACAGCCTCGGAATCAACACGCTCTGCCCGCACGCCGTGTTCTACAGCATCGAGGGTTTCCGCAAGTCGGACGCCCCACCCTCAGAGAACCACATGGCGTCATGGAAGCACTATCGCATCTTCGCCGACTACGTCGGTCGGCTTTCGTACGCACTCCGCGAGGGGACGCACGTTGCGAAGGTGGCGCTGTTCTACCCGCTGCGGGAGTTCTGGGGGAAGCATGCTGTGGGACTCGAAGGCGCCGGCGACCGCGCGATCAGCGACGCGTTCGACCTGTGCGCGAGCGTGCTGGAGCAGTTGCACTATGACTACGACATCCTGCCAGAGCAGGCGCTTGCTGGGGCGACCGTTGTTGACGGCAGAATTCGGATAGGTGATGAGGAGTACGAGGCGCTGATAGCGTCGCCGAAAGCCGTTAGCGGAGATGCGCGCAGCAGTATCGATGCGTTCGTCGAGTCCGGCGGCAGACTGATCGCGCCTACGGTTGGAGATCGCGCGAAGGTCGCAGAGCACCTCGCGAAGGCACTGCGAGAGGCCATCGTGCCGGATGTGGTGATCGAGTCGGCGGACGGCGGGGCGCTGCCGGACGTGCGATACGTCCACCGCCGGATCGGCGAAGAGAACGTGTTCTTCTTCGCGAATACGTCGGATGCCGCAGCGAAAGCCTCGATCAGCCTGGAGACTGTCGGCGCGGTCGAGGAGTGGGATCCGGAGACAGGCGAGCGAACGACGGCCGATGGCGTGGAGATGAAGTACGGGCGGCTGGTGATCGCGCGCGAGTTCGCGGCGTTCGGCTCGACGATATTCGTCGTGGATGCGACCAAGGCGGCGGAGACGAGAGAGCGCGTCGCGAAGAGCCGGAAAGAGCTCTTCGTGCTGCCGGACGAGTGGCGATTCGAAATAGAAGAGCCGAACGCGATGCCGCTCAATGATTGGTCGCTGCAGATGAAGACCCATAGCTCAGGGGCGGATTACACCTACTCGTGCGCGTTCACTGCCGACTTCGTACCCAGCAGGCTGCTCCTGATGCTTGACGACATCGAATATCGCAGTTCGCTGATGGGCGGGATGGACCTGAGCATCGACGTAAACGGCGAAGTCTGGGACAGACCCGAGTTCGGCTGGTATCTGGACAAGGGCTTCAAGACGCTGGACATTGCGAACGCGGTCAGGGCCGGCGAGAACCGCATCGAGGTCACGATCCGGCACTCCGCGTGGTCCGGCCAGCCTCACCTGCTCAACTCGCCGCCTATGCTGCTCGGCGACTTTGCGTGCAACGCCGGGTCGCGGACGCTGAGGCAGCCGGTGAAGAGCGCGAGCAGTGGATCGTGGACGGAGTTCGGCTATCCTCACTTTTCCGGCACCGGCGTGTACACTCAAACAGTGGGTCTGCCGCAGTGGCCGGGCAGTCCACGAGTAGTGCTGTCTGTGGATTCGGTCAGAGACTGCGTCGAGATCGTTGTCAATGGCAAGTCAGCCGCGGCAAGGCTTTGGGAGCCGTGGGAGGCAGACATAACAGACTTGGCAAAACCTGGCGAGAACGAGATCGCGATCAAAGTAACGAACTCCATGCTGAACTTCCTGGAGGCGAGCGCACAGCCGTCCGGACTGATGGGGCGTGTGCGCGTCTTTGTTGAGGACTGACATGCTGACTCGGAGAGAGATGCTTGAACTGATCGGCGGCGCGGCGCTGGGAGCGATGTGCCTCGGGCCGGCGACTTTGGCCGCAAGTGGGCAGAAGTGCCGGCCAGCGATCTCCGGTACGCTGTGGTGGCTCGACGCAACATCTATCGGATGGGACGACTCCGCCTGGCGCGATGAACTGGATCAGCAGCGCCGCCTCGGCTTCGATCTGCTCTGGCTATGCAACGTGCCAGGGTCACTCGACGCGCCCGGCGATCCTGTCGGACGGATACTCGACCTCTGCGCCAAGCGCAAAGTGCGGGTGATACTCGATACGGGCAGTTCGGGGAAGTGGTATGACCCGTTCGATCCCAAGGCCGAGATCGACTACTGCGCCAAGGGCATCCGACGCATCGGCGAGCGCTTCGCGGGCCATCCGGCTTTTCGGTACTGGTACATCCCGCACGAGATCTACATAGCGTGGGACGACTTCGCACTCAAGATCGATGTGCTGTATCCCGGTCTCGTAGAGCGATGCAAGAAGGCGGCGGCCCTGCCGGTAGCGATATCACCGTTCTTCATGCTCGACGCGGAGAAGATGTTCGGCGGTGGCTTCAGATACGGCAAGCCGGAGGAGTATGAGCAGTACTGGGCCCGGCTGATCAAGCACAGCGGACTTGACATCGTGATGCCGCAGGACAGCGGCGAGCACTTTTCGTTCTGCACCAACGACCGCCGCAGGCCGTTTCTTGCGGCGATGCGGAACGCGTGCAAGGTGTCCGGCGCGACGTTCTGGGCAAACGTTGAGTGCGCAGAGGTGGAGTGCCCGAGCCCCGACGAATACATCAAGCGCTACGGACGGGTCCACATGTCCACGGTGCCGGGGTTGCCGTGGCGTCCAGTCCCGATCGAGCGGCTCAGGAGCAAGCTCGAACTGGCCGCCGAATACGCCGACGACATCGTGACCTGGGGCTACCGCGAGTTCTGCCGCCCGGATGCCGGCCCGACGGCGAAGAAGTGGTATGAAGACTGCCTGGCCTACCGCAAGACTATCACCTAGAGTGGGGCGTTACCCAGTGCTCCAGATCGTCGCTCCACGCAAGGCCCAGCGCGGCGGCGAATGTGCCCTGGCTCTTGCGCTCGCCGTGAAAGGCCATCACCCACTTGCCGAACGTTGCCCTGAGGTCGATCACCATCGCTGCCGAGGGGCCGCTCTGCGCCCACGGGATATCTGGGAAGTCGAGATAGCGCGCGTCGCGCCACGAGACCAAGTCCCTCGACCGTGCGACTCCAACGCCTCGCCCCTCCCGACACGGCGTGAAGAACAGGACGAACTCGTCCCCAACGCGGAGGACGCACGGGTTCTCTACGGGCGAGCCGTCGGGGGAGTCGTCGCGGCCGAAAACGGGCCTGTCGGGGCTGGCCTCCTGCCACCGGGCCAGGTCGTCGGAGACCAGCAGGCCGAGGCAGCCGCTCGTTTTGTAGAGACACCAGTATCGGCCGTCGTGCTCGACCAGACAGGGGTCGATCTGCCGCCGGGACTCCGACCAGTTCACGCGCGCACCGTCGGGGTTGATCGGCACGGGGTCGTTCCAGTTCTCGAGGTCGGGGCTGGCCATTAGCCACAGCCGCGCGGACTCGCCCGCACGCTTCTCTCCCGGCAGAATAGGATAGCTCTGCAGGCTCATCACCCAGCCGTCACCGACCCGGATGATACTGCCCGGCGACGAGAAGCCCAGCGCGGAGTCAGTCAGCCTGCGCGGCTGGGACCACTCCACCAAGTCGGAACTTGAGATCGTCTCCAGGTAGAATGTCGAGTGATCGCCGGCACGCTCAACGGCGGAGTAGTGGCAATGGACAACGCCGTCGTGGCAGAAGAGCAGCGGGTCACGAACCGAGTATCCGGGCGCCGGGTCCAGGATCGGGTTGGTGATCGACGCGAACCTACCAGATACCATGGATGCTCCATGTCCGCTGCCCGAACCAGTCCCTAGCCGAACGTGAGAGGCTCGGGATGTTGGACAGCTCGGCGATGACGCGGTGCTCGTCGAGCACCTGCCGGATGGTCTCGAGTCGGGCTCTGCCGGATTCACTGGCCAGTGGAACGGCCGTATCGACCAGGGCGATCTGCTCATAGAGCTTCTCGATATCGGCTTTGTCTGCGACGCAGAACTCCTTCACCGGTTGGCCAAGCAGATGCCTGCACCAGGCGTCCTGCACCCCCCGGAGCCTCCAGTAGAGGTCTGGCTGATTGAGCATCAGCTCCTTGACGTAGGGCTCTGCCTTGTCGCCATAGATGTCGGCCACGTAACGGGCGGAGAACTCGTCGACCGTCATCTCCGGATTTGCGAGAAAGACCGAATGGGCGATGTAGTTGATCTCGTTGTCGGGCATAGCCGTCGCCCCCACGTTGCCTAGCACGAAGCCGTCGGTGCGCATCGCGCGCTGGTTTGCTGAGAACTGCCTCGCCTGATCCAGATTGGGAACGAACGACCTGCGCTGGGTGAATGTCCGTATGGGCGGCCATGCAGCGAGGTGATATGACCACCCGCCGGAGTGTATGAGCGAGATGTTCTGCCTGACCGGTGACGGCACGTCGGTGTTGCAGTTCATCTCGATGTTCCACTGAGCTATCGCGTCGTCGGGCATTCGGTCCAGCAGCCACGCGTCTTCTCTGCGGTCCCACCACGGCGGCTGATAGGTTGCGTAGGTGATCCAGGAATCGGGATCGCGCTTCTTGATCTCCTCGTGGATCGCGGGTACGGCGATGGACAGATCCCAGAACGATGCCGAGTAGCGCAGGCGGTTCGGCTCAAGCTGCGAAGCCTGCGCGGCGTGCTCGCAGATGTCGATAGTGCTGCCCTCGTTGGTCTCGATATTGACCCCGCCGATGTCGAAGTTCTCGATGAGCCAAGCTGCACCTTCGCGGAGCCACTTGATCGTGTCCTCTTGATAGAGGCAAATCCAGCTCTGCTGCCACGAGACCGGGTCGCGCCGAATGGCCTCGAGGTCGGGGTGTTTCGCGAGAAAGGTGTCCGTGTTGTAGGGATGATTGCGGGAGGTAACAAATCCGCCGTAACCCCCCGCACCGACGCCGGGCAGGATGCGCACGCCTTTGGCCTTGCCGTAGCTGGCGACTTCCTTTGCGGCAGACTCGCCGCCGTGTCGCTCATCGATGAATCCCCAGATGATCAGGCCGTTGTAGTCCCACGCGGCCATGAAGTCGATGAGCTTCTTGAACTCGCCGACGTAGCTTGCGGCATCGAACGGGTCACAGACCCACGAGTCCCAAGCCCAAAGGATTCGGTACTTCATGGGATGGGAATTCGTCATTCCTTGCCCTCCATCGAGAGTATGAGTGCGCTTCGCGCCGGCACGGTCACGGTCTGCGACACAGAAGTCGTCCTGGCCGCCGAGATCAGGCCGTCGGGGCCGAAGATCCGAAAAGTGGACTTCGCGGACGACTTGGCTTCCGTGCCGCGCGGAGTCACAGTCACGCTGCGCGGTTCGTCGGACATGTTTGCGAGCAGCACTCCGATTGAACCATCTTCGGCGAGCCATTGCGACGCAAGCACTGTAGGCAAGTCGATCTTGTAGAGCCCGCCGAATGTCGCGTCCGCGTCGCACTGCACACGCGGGTTGTCCCCTTGAGCGTCGAGCATGCCGAGGAACTTGCCCGTAACGACGAACTGGTGGCCAAACCGCCTGCAATGAGCGAGGTTGCGCAGGAACTCGGCCTCGTCGGCAGAATCGGGAGCCAGAACATCGACCGTGCGCACCCAGCCGACCTGCGAACCCCATACGAAGGCGCGGGCCATCTTCGCGCGAAACGGCAGCGATCGGCGGAAGTCTCCGCGACCGACGTACTGGAAACCGAACGTAACCACGCGGCCTGAGTAAACAGACGGGAACAGCGGGATCGGCGTCTGCTCGGATGTTGGCGTATTAACCAAGAGCTGGGCGTCGAACTTGTCGATATAGCACTCGGCATCCTCCTCGGTAGTCAATGCTACCTCGCTCGGTAGCCTGCCGCGGATCTTGTCGAGCATAGTGCGATAGCCGTCGGTCCACACAAGATCGCCGCCCAACGGGTGGCCGTGCGACGGGTCGAAGCACCGCAGCGGGCCAGCGGCTCCGATTTGGTCTATGTAGACGCCGTTCACGCCATACTGCGTGGCCAGTCGTCCGCTGATCTCGGCAATCTTGTCCTGCCATTGGGCGGCAGAGGGACACATCACGTCCAGGAGCGCTTTGGGGACATACTCCTCAGGAAACAGCGACCCATTTTCGAGCTTGACCGCAGCCTTCTCCAGGTGTTCGGAAGACCACTGCCTGGAGTTGGGATCGGCGATGCGGCCGTTGATGTAGGGCATCACATCGATCCCCATCCCCTGCAGTTCCTCGACGCCGCCGGCAAAGCCAGGCTTGGGCGGAAAGTAGTCGGGGAACAGCACGTCCTGCGGGATCTGATGCCAGCGATACCAGTGGAAGGAGAAAGGCTGACCGAAGTAGTCCACGGACTGCCGGGCGAGGCGCATGTCAGCCATCGGGCTCAGTTCCGACATAAGCCACAGGTCGTTATTCTTGAGCCACTGCGGAATCACTCGCTTCGATACCGGCCCGGCCTTGCCCCAGTCGGCGCTGAAGGTGAAGTCCCTGTAGATCTGAGCTGCGTCGTAGTAGTCGCCTGCGAACGTGCCTATGGCGGCATCGAAGGGCACGGTGAACGTGCCGCCCGCCTTTGCGTCCACGGCCGCCCAGCCACGACAGTCGAACGACGCCAGATCCGCGCCGGCCCTGACGATGATGCTCTTCTGCCGGCCTTTGGGATCGTGTATGCCGACATACAGCCCCTGGCCGTCACGGTAGAACGCGACGAACTGCATCGCGGCGCAGGCGGAAGGATACGCGCCGTCATATGCCATGCCCTGCTTGACATCGTACTCCAGCCCCCAACCATACGGGGCAGCCATCTTGAGACCTTTCTCCACGCGTATGTTCGGCAGAACGGGAAAGTCGTATTGGATCACGCGCCAGCCCTCCGGCAGAGCTGCGCTCAGCGACCAGTAGCTCAGGGATCGATCCTTGGAAGCGCGGATCGTCAGCTTGACCAATGCGGCGGCGTTCTCACCCACAGGCACAGTAGCGGATAGCACACGGCGGCTGGCCGTCTCGTCAACTGCCGAGAGTCGCGCATCGGCGCTCGTGATCTCCTTGACGGCGTTGTTGGGCCCCTTGAGAACGAGCTTCCAGACGACATCGCCGCCGCTGAAAGCGCCGAGCCAGTTGCGACCGTCCGGTCCGACGAGCTGCGTGAACGCCAGGTGTTGGCCGGGCCGTCCCAGCGCAAGTCTGAGCTCGCCGGACTTCGTCGCCGCCCGCACGGGTACGAGCAGCATGGCGAATAGGCACAGCCCAAGCGCTATGCAGGCCAATCGATTGTATCCGATAGTCATTCAAGCTCCGTCCACGGTGCAGGTCCTCTCCCCCGCAACCACAACCACTTGACAACCGCGAAAAGCACGTGCATAATGCGATTAGAGGCATCCGGCAACGAAACGTCCCCGGTGCGTATTCCCAGATAACACGCCTACAGGAGGGTTGTCTTGCCCCACGTTGTTAAACCGATTTTACGTTTCTTTCTGGTTGCGATTGGCTTTGTCCTCCTGGCAGCAATGGCTAATGCCGCCCAGTTGCCGTATATATACTACGCCATGACCGGCGGATCCATTGCTTCGGGTGGCGACGATGTCAGCCCAGGTGACGACTGGGAACACCTTATGCGTTACGACAACCCGCATACCACCATCGATGGGCTCAAGTTCGCGACCTGGGCCCAACTCCAGCCAAACGATCCGGGCACCGGCCCCAATGTCTACGATTGGTCGGTGGTGGATGCCAACCTCGCGAAGGGGATACCGGGCAAGTCCAGGATCGGATACTACCAGATGTGGGGCACCAACCCCGCGTGGGCCCCGATGGATACGCATTGGGAGCAGTTCGAGGCGTTTGTCGAGGCGCAGGTCACCTACATCAACCAACACTTCGGCGAGATCGATATCGTTTTCGAGAACGAGCCGAACTCCAACGGCGGTCGTCTTCCGGCAACTTACACGAAGTGGTACATCTGGTATCGCGACAGCCTCGCGCATTTCTACGCGGCCGTCCACCGGGCAAACGCAGTGACCGGGATCGACAACAAGGTCATCGCGGGCAATCTGGCAGGCCAGCAGGCGGGGCAGTACGTGAAGCTATACCAACCCTACGCCGAGTATCCGAACTCTCCGAGCATCAAGAATAACTCGGACCTGATCGGCTACCATCCCTACCCGCTCAACATTCTGGACGGCTGCAAGGTCACCGACCTCGCCACCATTCGGGCTACGATGATCCAATACGGCGACAGCGCGAAGAAGTTCTTCATCAATGAGGGTTGGGGCTCGGGCAGAAGCGCGGGCTTCGACCGCTCGAGTCCGCTCCTCGAGCCTACGGCGCAGGAAATCGAGAACATGTACACGTGCACCGTCAAGGGATGGGATAACCTGATGACCCCCATCACCAACTGGGACCCGAGCTACCTGTGGGGCCTGCGCTACTTCACCGCCAACGACAACTGGGGCGCCATGAACTGGCGCAGCAGGGCCATCCCGCAGTACGACGGCAACGGCAGCATAAATGGCTTTATCGTGGACGGCTACTTCATGACCCCGGACATCGCGCCCTACTTCTACAATGGTGGGCTCTACGACTTCTACGGCAATTCCAAGGACGCGCTGCACCTCGTATTCCCAGGCAATGGTCTCGTGTTCATGAACCCAGGCTTCGAGCTCAAGAGCGAGCCGCCCAGGGACAACGCGCCCCACTTCTGGACCGCTGACCAGGAACCGCCGTCCATATCGACATACTCGCTCGACGACGTGATCTACCATGGGGGTAGCCGGTCGCTCAAGTTGACACAGACAACTGCGGGAACGAGTGGCGTATACCAAACGACCGCGAAGCGCTCCATCAGCCCGGGCCTGGACTATCGAATCCGGGTCTGGTGCAGGACCGAGGACGTCAGCGGCGTGGCCGGCAGGTTCTACGTCTGTTTTGTCAGCCTGGACGGCACGACCAAGTCCGCGAAGGTCTGGTCGACCGACCTGACGGGCAACAGTGACTGGGCACAATTGGAGATCGTGACGACAGCCCCTTCATTTGCCAGCCGCATGGAGATGGGCTGCTACATGACGGGCGTGGGAACGGTGCGCTTCGACGATGTCACGGTATCCATCGCCGACCAGCAGGAAGTGGGCTCCGTCAAGGGCTACACTCTGGACGAGAACCAGGCCCGCGTTCCGCACAGCATCGTCACCAGCACCACCGGCGGGCTGCAGGCCGTTTCCGACGACAACGGCTACTACGAGATACCCAACGTCCCGAGCGGCACCTATGACTTCGTGTGCCGGAAGGCAGGTTACACGCCGTTCAAGGCTAAGGATCAGACGGTCGCGGCCGGCAAGCAGACATTCGTGATGTTCTGCATGGGGCTGCCCAAGCCGGGACTGACGGTGACCGCCGTACGCGCCGATCGCGCGTCCGCGAACCCGGGGGACGGCCCCGTAAGCGTCACTGTAAACGTGCACAACTCATCGCAGTATCCCGTGAACCTGAGTGATGTGGGGCTGTTCGTTGAGAACGGCGCGGATGACGTCACGAGCAAGTTCACGATACTTCCGAACCCCTACAATCCGAGGGTCATCGGGGGCTATTCAGATGTCGCGACCGCGTTCAGCCTGACGCCTAAGGATTCTGCGAGAGGGCTCAACGTAAGCATCAACGCCTACGCGTACGGACAGGAAGATCGGCCCAACATGCTCAGCAACGGCGGTTTCGATTCCGCCGTTTGGAACGACAACTGGAGCTTTTCGAGCGGTACCACCATGACCTGGAACGCCGATACGACGACTTACCACTCCTCGCCCCGCAGTCTTAAGACCGTGTTCAGCGCGAACGGCTACACGTGGAACTGGGCCAACAACTACTCGGCATACGGTGCGAATGCCATACCCGCCAGGCCGCACACGAACTACACGCTCGGTTTCTATCACAAAGAGAGCTCGATGACATCCAACGCGGCCCCGAATCTGTTCATAAACGAATACTACTACGATGGCAGCAACTGGTTCTACAACGGGCGCCGGTTCATGGCTGTCCCGACCAGAAGCGTGTGGGCTCACGACTGCATCATCTACGAAACTGGCGACCCTGCCGTGACTGCCGGCCTCTATACAACCAACCGACTCGTTGCCTGCTTCGGGCCGTGCACGTCGAGTGGAGCGTCGTCCGGCACGATGTGGGGCGACGACCTGTATCTCAAAGAAACCGGCGACTGGTTCGCCGACGACCGGGCCGACACCGGCGCAAGCCTGCTGGTCGCCACCCGTTGCGCGTCGCTGCACGAGGCTCTTGCCAAGCCATCCGGCACAACGGTGCAGGTACCGGCCCAGATTGTCACTGCCGGCAGCGAGAGCTTCGCGGATAGGCTGTACGTCGAGAGCCGCGACCGCACGTGCGGCGTCCTTGTCCAACTTGCCAGCGGAACACTTCCGACCAGAGGAGCTTACGTAACGGTCACTGGAACGCTGGGAACGGTTGGCTGCGAGACTGCACTGCTGTCCGCGAGCGTCGAGCAGAGCGGCACGACGACTGTCCCTGGTGCGATCGGCAGCCGTTCGGCGTGGCTCCAGCCGCCGTTGTCGTTGAGCAAGGCTGTGCTCGTCAGGGCGTGGGGAAGAGTGACTTACGTCGGCGACGGGTGGTTCGCTCTCGACGATGGTTCCGGCGCTTACGACGGCGCGGGCCACGGCGGCATCAAGATCCGCTGCGACGGCACTATCGCTCCGATCACCCAGCCAGGCATCGGAGACGTGGTGTCCGTAACCGGCATATCGGCGCCCGATGACGACGGAGCGAGGACGATCCTGAGACTGCGCGGACCAGATGACATTCAGACCTGGTAGGATCAGGGCATCAGTAGAGCCCGTTATCGCTGGCCAGTTGCTTGACCCTTGCCTTGTCCTGCTCCCTGCGTTGCTTCGCCGCAGCGTTTTCGGCATCGAGTTTCGCCTTGCTGCATAGTGAGACCACGGCGTAAGCACGAAGCGCCGGAACGGTAACCGTCACTCGAGAACCTGCGGAGGCATACTTTAGCGTCTGGGCCGGCGTCCCGAACTGGAGCAAACGCACCGTATCGAACTTGAGACCGGCAGGCGGCGTTACGCTCAGCTTAATCGGTTTGCCTGGGTGCCAGGCGCCAGCGGCGAGGTCGGCGCCGTAGTTGACGAGATGGATATCGAGCGAGCCGCCGTTTGCGGAGAGCCACGCGTTGACCGTGACATCGCTGGGCGCGTCGGTCGTGACAATGCCGGCTTTTCGCAAGATGCTCGCGGCCTCGCCGCTGTGGCCCGCGATGTCGATGACTTGCGTGCCCGCGAGCGGGCTCGGGCCGGAACGGAGGTTCAGGTTCTCGTCGCGAGCGCCGAGGTCGCCGATGGCCAGGATTTTGCCGCCGCGCGCCGCGAATTGCTTGAGAAGGGATATCTGAATATCGGAAAGAGCGTCGGCAGCCGGCAGAACGATCACGCTGTATTGCTGGAGTTGGGAAGCCGCAGTGGCAAAGAGCTCCGGGTGACCGAATACGATGCAGTCATACGGGACGTGGATCGAATCCAGCCAGGCCGAGGTCTGGTCGAACCTGCCGAACACATCGCCGTCGTCGATGTTGAGCGGATAGAAGCGCCGGAACATGGTGCTGGGAAGGGAATAGACCAGCGCGACTTTGGCGAGGCTCTTTCGATGAGTGAAGACAGCACGGTTGGCGTCGCACAGCGCAGCGTAGTCTCGCCAGACTTTGTTGACTTCGGGCGAGTCGATGTAGTCGAGCGTGGACGGATCGCCTGTCCACGGCGCGTTGACGCCAAAAGAGATGTCCCTGACACCGCCGTTGGCAAGCGCCTCGGCGAAATGGATTTGCCAGAACAGAGGGCTGAGCTGCGGGGTCTTGTCCTTTTTGCCCAGCACGGCGCCACGGACCCAGACAGGCTTGGTCTCGTGGCCGCCGGCGCGGCCCATCTTGTAATAGATTGACCAGTTCGGGGCCTTGTCCTTGACGCGGATATACTCCTCGATCTGGATAATATCGCAGAACTGGCCGAGCGCGACGGAGAACGGCTGCGTGCCGTAGCCGCCGAACTGGTTGCCGTAGCAGGGCACGGGGAAGCCGCGCTTCCTGGCGTCCTGCTTGACCCGCTCGACGACGTCGGCCCAGGCATCGAGCTGGCTGCAGAACTGGAACTTGATATACTCGCGCGCGATGGGATCGTCGAGCGCGCGCGGACCGGTCAGATCGTAGTCCAGCACACGCTGGCGGATATCGAATTTGTCCAGGTCGGCAATGCCTAGGCTGGCAAGCTCTTTGACAGAATAGCGAGGTCGCAGCCACTCACGGAACTTGGCGATGCAGGGCTGGCAGAAACACCCGTGGCCCTTGTAGAACGGCGGGCAGCCGATGTTGTCCTGGCACATCCCCATGTATTTGGAGTTGCGCCTGAGGAGTTCGTCAGTGAACCACTTGTGCCAGCCGTCGCCGTTGTGGCAAGTGAAGTAGCCGCCCTCGCCCCAGGTTTCGTCCTGGATGAGGGTGCCGTCGAGGGATTCGGCGAATCCGTTGTTCTCGAAACGCTCGTAGCGAGCGTTCCAGATCTCCGGGCCCTCCATCTTGTAGAACTCCTGATATTCGGGGCCGCCGTCCGATGTGCGAACGCCGAACTCGGACGCTAGCGGTCCGCAGGAATTCCAATCGACGAAATCCGGATTGAGCTGTTTGGCGTACTGTGAGGAAACGCTCGTGATTTTGGAGCCTGCGCCCTCGTTGCACCAGACGACGAGCATGTCCGAGAGGATTTGCTGCAGCCCGTCCGAGGCGCGGATCTGATCCAGCGCCGCCTTGCGATCGAGCAGATCTGTCTTGCCGGACTTGGCCGGGACACCTGAGCCTGGAATGTCTTTCTCGCACTTGGATATCTCGATATCGTCGATCAGAATCGAGCCCTGGTGGCGGACGCCGAGGATCAGGCCCCAATCGCTTTTCTTGTCGATGTGGAACAGGCGATGAATGACGCCCTGGGCTCCGGTCCGGTTGTTCCAGAGCCAGAACTCATCGTACAGGTCGCCGCCGGACCGCGAGCGCAACAGGCTGTAGAAGCGCGTCTTTGCGGTGCCGGAGTCGATGATTCGGTAGTGAAACGAAATATGATAGCTGTTGCCGGCTTCCAGCTTGATCTTGTCGTTGGTCTTGAGAAACTCGTGCCAGCCGTCGCCAGCCTTGCTGAAGTCGCAGAGCAGCGATTTGCTGCCGACCAGCACCGAGCCGGGGGCGCCCGTTACGACTGCGCCGTCCAGGACGCAATTGTCCGGCGTGCCGGATTCGAAGTCGATCTTGCAGAGCATGCCGGCCTGCGAAGAGCAGGCACATAACAGAGCAGAAGCGATGGCGATGCAAATACGGAGAGTCAATGGTGCATCCTCTCTGAAACGGAGTTGTTGAAGACAAAGTAGCACAGCCGCTGGGGTGACGTCAACGTGCCCGGCGCTTAGTCGATAGGGAGAAATGAATGAGTGAACTAGATCGCAAGTCCGCGTTCGTGGTGGACACATATCCTATGAGCCTGGAGGAACGCATAACCGCGCTCGCATTCCAGGGACTGGTGAATCGCGCTGGCGCGAGGCTATTCCGCAAGGCCAAGTTCTGGAACTGGCCCGCGGCCGATGAGTTTTGGATGGAGTATCTTGAATCGAAGAAGGGATTCTTGTTCGCCGAGACGCCAACCATACAGGACATGGTCGCCAAGTTCGATGGAGTCGTCGGAGGGCTGGTCGTCTGGGACGCTGAGATCACTCAGTCCAGGTGGGCAGCGGCGAACCTCGCCGCCCTGAGCGACTTGCTGCCCGTGTCGCCGGAGAGCGCCGAGCTCTATCCCGGGCTGCCGGTGATCGAGGACTTGCGTGGGAGATTCGCAAGCGACATCGAGTGTGCGAGGTGGTCGGCCTCCGAGCTGCTCCCGCAGTGCAATCCCATGATGGGCTTCAGCATCGAGAACACCTGGAGCGGCTGCACGATCGACAGCCTCGATTGGGCGGTTCAGAATAAGGCATTCATCTACTGCCTGTCCCACGGCGGCGACAAGAAGGACGAGACAGAGCTCATGCACGAAGTCCTGAGCAGAATCGGGCCCTGCGCGCCCATATTCGGCTGGGGAGAGCCGGAGGAGCACTACTGCCGTTCCATCAGCGCGCATGACAACTACGTAATGTGCGCCGAAGCGCCGAACCTGAGCTTCTGGACCCACGTAACCTGCGAGCGCACATCGTGGACGCAGCGCGCGAGAAAGCACCCGTCCGAATTCAAGCTCGAAGACAAGCACTATGTGGCGCTGTGCACGTCCGAAGGCGACACTCCCAAGATGGCCGTATCCGTGCAGGGCGGCGCCTGGCAGGACCCCAACCGCGGGCAGATCGCCGTCAACTGGGGAATGAACCCTCTGCACCTGAAGTGGTTCCCCGCCTTGCTTGAGTTTTACTGGGACAGCGCAACCGAGAACGACTACTTCATGGGCGGGGCGAGCGGCGCGGGCTACACCTATCCCAACCAGATGCCAAACCCGGAGCAGTGGATGAGACAGACCGGCGAGTACTTCGCAAAGGCCGACATGCACGAAACCGACGCGTGGATGCACTTCAGCCGACCGGTGTACGAGCTATATGCCAAGGTATCCGGCATGAGGGCGTTTTCGATGCCGTGCGGGCCTTACGGCGCAACGCTCGTCAGCGACAGCTGTGTGGTCTTCCTTCGCGGCAATTCCGGGCTGAACTACTTCGAGAACAGCGCACCGCCGTCCGAGCTTGCCGCGCAAATCAGAAAGAACGCCGAGATGCGCGGCCGGCTGTCGTTCAGCGTTGCCCATCTCGTTCCCGACAGCAGACTGAGCCGCGAGTCACAGAGCGGGTGGAATCCCACGCTGTTTCTCGAAGTCCAGGAACTGCTCGGAGAGGGCTTCAAGATCGTGACCATTCAAGAGCTTGCTGAACTCGCGATCATAGCGCTTAGGGAAGGCAAGATCATGGACTGCCAGTCGCCCGACTACAGCGAGTGGGACGATGCGCGAACTGACCAGCCCGTCGGCTTGCGATGATTGGAAATCTGGTCTATCCTAGAGAAAGCTCTGCAGGTTAGATGCGACAAATGCGTATGCCCATGTCTATGAGAATGATACTGCTGCTGATGGTGGCGGTCTCGATGCCGTCGTTTGCTGCGACCACTGTCGATGGCAAGCCCAACAACCCGTACGGCGTGATGGTCGGAATGTCCGGAGGCGACTGGAGCGACTACGCCTCCGTACACTTCCAGTGGGCCGCCGATCTCGTAGGGGACTGGGGATACGTCCGAGTCGGAAGCTCCATCAACGACCTCAACACCGAGGGCGCGATACGTACTCTGGCCATCTGCCGTGCGAAGCATCTCATACCCGTATTCCGGGGGCTGTATGTACCGCCGGAATACCTGGATGGAAGCGGGCCGGACGCCGCGCCCTCCAACCGCGATGACGGTTACCCCCTTGCAGCAGAGCACTACCGCAAGTGGGCAAGCGCGCTCGCGGCGCAGGGAGCTATCGCGCCATACTATGAACTCGGAAACGAGGTGGACGGCAAATGGAAACCCGAAGTCTACGGCAAGTATGCCGCAGCCGTCGCCAATGCCCTGAAGCAGGCTATGCCCAAGCTCAAGGTCACGTCCGCCGGGCTACTCGGCAGCGGCGATGACTACCTCACAGAGGTGCTGAAGGCCGTGCCGGAGGCGCGACACTCGTTCGACTGCTGGGGCCTCCATCCCTACGGCGTCAACCATCCGCCCGCTTACGACAAGGACGATTACTGCCTCAAGGCCCATCTCTGGATGGCCGCGGCGCTGGACAAGTTCGGCATCACTCGTCCACAGTTCGTCATGACCGAGAGCGGCTACGAGATCGGAAACCAGCTCGATCGACACTATCCCCGGATCACCGACGAACTTCGAGCCAAGTACCTGCTGGAGGCCTACCAGACGATCTGGGTCCCCGACCCGAGGGTCGTAACGCTGACCATCTTCATGCTCCAGGGCGCGATATACCCCGGCTGGGACGGCTGGGTACTCATCGATACCAACTGCAACAAGTCCGAGACCTACAAGGCTCTCGCAGCAGCCCCCAAGCCCAAAGGCTCGGACTGGATGCCGCAGGGCAGGTGTACGATATCCGGCAGGATCACCGACGCCGACTCGAAGCAGGGCCTCGAGCGAGTCTTCGTCTACACGGTTCCGGGCATCTACGCGGCTGAGACCGACCAGAACGGCAACTACAAGATCGAGAACCTGCCCGCAGGCAGCTATGAGATCCGTGCATTCCGCGATGGATTCAATTCGCCTGCCCCCGCCAGACTCAGCGTAGGGGAACGGGCCGCCAAGCACGATGCAACGCTCAAGCGGATCGGACTTATCACTCAGCGCATGGACGAAGGCGACAGAGTCGCGATAGGCTGGAACGCGACAGACGGCAACCCTGACGACCACTACAAGGTCGATAAGAACGTAAGGCACAACGGCTCCGCGAGCCAAAGGCTTACGGCAAGGCCCGATGACGCGCCCGGACTGTGGCAGTGCACAGGCTATGCAACGGCGGTCCCTGACAGAGCCTTTGCCGCCGAGGTATGGGTCAAAGGCGATGGCGTCAAGCTTGGAAGCCACAAGGGAGCCGTGTTCACACTCGCCATAACGGACAGCTACGGCCAGTCTGTGTCCTCCGCGGAGATCAGCCTGCCACTCGAGGGCGACTTCGGCTGGACGCCTATCGACGTGACTGTGCCGCCCTGCCCGGCCGGCCGCCGCTTGATGCTCACCTGCAAGCTCGACGCGGAAGCCGGAACCGTCTGGTTCGCCGATCCATACTGCCACTACGCGGACTATCCGGTGCCCTCGCGGCTCGGCATGTCCGTCGGCGCGGGGCAAGTGAGCGGCTATGTATCCGCCGAAGGTGACGAGCGTATGCCGGACTCAGTGGTCTTCACGCGTCCAGGCAACTTCTGGACGATGACCCGAAGTGACGGCACCTACACGCTCTCGGGCCTGCCCACGGGAACCTACGACATCTGGGCGTTCCGACGCGGCAGGCTTGCCGCGGCAAAGCGCGACGTACGAGTCGAAGTCGGCGGGAAGACAGACCTGCCGATCAGCATCAGCTATCCGCCCGCGCCCAGCGAAGTGCAGAACCCCGGCTTCGAACGAAGAGGCCCTGGACCCGAATACACCATGGGCTGGACCAGATATGGCGAGTTCGACGGTCTGGTCGCAAGCGGCTGGCACAAAGACCTAACCGACCATCCAGACGGAGTGCAGGCGCACTCCGGCGCTTCTTTCGCGGGCTCGATAGCAGCTTGGAACGTCAAGAACGGCGGGCTCTACCAGACCATAGCCGTCGATCCGGCCAAGATCTACGACGTGAGCGTGCATTCCTACACCTACCAAACAAAGGAAGGCGTTCGGGGCGACGTGGCCAATAGACTCGGCGTGGACCCGACCGGTGGCGATGACCCCAACGGCCCCTACGTGATATGGACGCCTTTCCGGCCGAGTCACATGGCGTGGACTCGCGTGGAACTTAGGGTTGCGCCGGTTGCGCCGAGAATGACTATCTTCCTCGATGCCCGACAGGTCGAGGGGCTGGGCTTCTGCCTCAACTGCTTCGATGACGTGGCAGTCACCGCATCCGATAGCGGCTTGAGCCCCGCCGAGTTGGCGACGCCCAAGCCGTAGGAGGCATCTCCAGACGGCGATGATCCCATCGGAGCCTGGAGACCCCTCCTTGCAGGCGACGCTTTACGGAATGGTCACAGGCCAGTCTTCCGAGTCCGTCCGCGCGGTCTTGAGCAGCACTCGCACCCTCTCGACAACTTCGGGGTGCTGCGCGGCTATGTCGTTCGTCTCGCCGAGATCGGTTGAGAGGTCGTAGAGCTCTATCGGCGCATCGACGTTCTGACGGACAGCTTTCCATTTGCCCATTCGGACGGCCTGGCTGAAGTCACCCTCGAACGACTCCCAATACAGGAACTCGTGCTGCTTGCTCTGCTCTTGCCCGAGAATCGCCGGCAGCATCGATATGCCCTGGATCCCCACAGGAACCTTCGCGCCCGCGGCATCGGCAAGCGTCGGCATAACGTCCCAAAACGCCCACGGCTGGTTGCTGACGGCTCCCGGCTTGATCTTACCCGGCCATCGCACGACCATCGGGACCCGTATCCCGCCCTCATACAGGGCGCGCTTTATGCCGCGCAGAGGACCGCTGCTGTGGAAGAAGTTGGCATCGTGGCCGCCTTCGGCGTGAGGTCCGTTGTCGCTGCAGAAGAACACCAGCGTGTTGTCGTCAATGCCCTTCTCCGCGAGCAGGTCGAACAGCTTGCCCATGTCACGGTCCATGCGGCTGATCATCGCCGCGAAGTTCTTCTGCGGAGTAGGCCAGTCCTCGTTCTCATACGGATATGCGCTGGGCACGGGCATGCCGTGCTCATCACCGCCCTCGTTGTAGGCGTGCGGGATTGTGTAGGCCAGGTACAGGAAGAACGGGTTCTCGCGCTTCTTTCCAACCCAGTCCAGCGCCTCCTGGCTAAACAGATCGTGGGAGTAGGATCCTTCGGGGATGTCCACTTTCTCTTCGTTGCGCCAGAGATACTTGGGGTAGTAGTCGTGAGCATGATTCTGGTTGAGGTAGCCGAACCAATAGTCGAACCCCTTGCGGTTCGGAATGCCCGTCGTATCCGGCTCACCCAGCCCCCACTTGCCTATGATTGCGGTGTCATACCCGGCGCCTTTGAGCACCTCTGCGACCGTCACATCCTCGGGATGAAGCGGAACTCGCTGGCCCTTGCGGTTCATGTTTCCGCGTACGCGCGTATGTCCCGTGTCCTGACCGGTCATCAGGCAGCTTCTGGACGGCGCGCACACTGTCGCTCCTGAGTAGCAGTCGGTGAACAGTATCCCCTCTGCTGCCATTCGGTCTATGTGAGGAGTCTTGATATCCTTCTGCCCATAGCAGCCGACATCGCCGTAGCCTAGGTCATCGGCCAGGATGAAAATGATATTGGGCTTCTGCACTTGCTTGTTCTCTCCCTTCTGTCTCGCCATCGCCGGTCCATCCAGCAAAGCGACGCCGCGCCTGCAGGGAACTCTCTGCGACCGAGCACCATTACGAATTACAACCATTTCGAAGCACGCCGCGCGCGCGTGTCTTGACCTGCCAGACGGCGAGACTCAGGGGCCGCGTTTGCTCCAATACCCACTTCTGCGGACAGCGCCGCGTACCCTCGAAAAACCGGCAAAAACCGGGCAATTTGACGGGGTTGTTGGTCACAAAAGCATACCCGTTCGTTCACAAGCTCATCGTTGCCAACTGGCGGTAAACCGGTTATACTCCGATTAGAAGCCAAATCCGTACGCCAGATACGGAGTTTCGTCCACTGAAGTAGGGAGGAAAAAGAATGAAGATGTTACTAATCTTGCTGGGTGCCATACTGGCGCTCAGCGTCCCGGCGATGGCCGCGGAATTCCTGGTCAACGGCGATTTCGAGTACGATACGGGGGCAGAACTGATATCGGGAACGCTCACCGACGCAACCGCCGCCCCGTTCCACGCTCCCACCGGCTGGGTTGCATTCAACGCATGCTCCAACATCGGCTCCGACGGAAATGGTCTGTCAACCAGAGGCAGAACTGCCATTGGAGCGATCAGCGATGGAAACACCGCTTATCCCACCAACTACACGATGAACGCGATCAATGCCACCAAGGATTTCTACTTGAGCGCGAGAGGCGGGAACACTTCCGGCGGGTTCTGCGGAATCTATCAGGAAGTGACTCTGAACCCCGGCACGTATACCCTCAGCGGCACGATAGCCACTCTCAACTATGGCATGACAACCGGCCCGCAGGACTGGTTCGCGTGGGAGGTCGGCATCATCCGTGGCGCCTGGGGCAACGCCAGCGTTCCGTACTACGGCGGCAGCGGCCAGAACATCCCTGAGTATGGCAGCGCCAACGAATTCGGCATCTGGGGTAACAAGAACGTTGACACCGGCGGCAACGCGGTCAACCTGACGAGCATGGCCTATCTGACCGGCGGCCCGGCATCGAATCAGATCGTCGTGACCACTCCTGGAGTCTACACCGTCTATATCGAGGTCGGCACCAACTACAACGCGAGCGCGACGAACAAGGCTCGGTTCAAGTTCGAGGCCGATGATTTCTCGCTGTCCGGGAATCCTGCGTCCGTCCCTGAGCCCGGCAGCCTGCTGGCGCTCGGGAGTGGACTTCTCGGCCTTGTCGGCGTGATCCGCCGCAAGCGCTAGTTGTTCAGCAAGATATGAGACTACGGCCGGGCGACCACTTGGTGGTTGCCCGGTTTTTTTCAGGAGGCACGCATGGAAGAGGTCAACGTCGCACTGCTGCAGATTGCACCCCACGGCAGCGACCAGCAGGCGAACCTGGACAAGGCGATTGAGGCCTGCCGCGATGCCGCAAGAATGGGCGCGGATATTGCCTTGTTGCCTGAGATGTGGAACATCGGCTACGCGAGCCTGGACAGCGCGGACCCGCAGGCCAGGCGTGCGTGGCAAGACCAGGCAATCGCAAGCGACGGTGAGTGGGTGGGCCACTTCAGAACCCTGGCCGCCGAGCTGCGGATGGCCATAGGCGTCACTTACCTCCAGGCCTGGCCCGCAGCCCCACGCAATGTTATCAGCCTCATCGACTTCCATGGCGACATCCAGCTGACCTACGCAAAGGTCCACACCTGCGATTTCGCCAACGCGGAAGCCTCGACCACTCCCGGAGACTCTTGGCCGGTCTGCACTCTGGAGACGTCGAAGGGGCGGATCGCCGTAGGCGCGATGATCTGCTATGACAGGGAGTTCCCCGAGAGCGCCCGTTGCCTCATGCTCGGCGGCGCCGAGCTGATCCTCACTCCTAACGCCTGCACGCTCGACGAGATCAGGATATCTCAGTTCAGGTGCCGCGCAGTGGAGAACGCAGTCGCCGTAGCTATGACCAACTACCCTGCGCCAACCAACAACGGCAGCTCCGTAGCATTCGACGCCGAAGGAGCACTGGTTGCTCAGGCCGGCGCGGCCGAAACGATTGCGCTCGCTCGTTTCGACCTCGCTGCGCTGCGCGAGTGCCGCAGGAAGACGATCTGGGGAAACGCATTTCGCAGGCCCCATCGGTACGAGGCGCTGACTGAAAGCCGCGACATTCCGGTCTTCCACAGGACAAACGGGCGCGGCGAGAGATTCGACCCAAGTCAAAGGTAGGCTGATTTGAGCATTCCAGCAGTTCTGTGTACCCTCGCGGTCCTGATCCTGACCGCTGGCGGTTCGTGTGTCGCTCAGGACCTATCCCCCATCCGCAACTGCCACGTATGGCTCCCGATGACAGGCGTCACGCCCCAGCAAATGGACGATGCCCGCGCCGCCGGTTATGACACCATGCTGATGAAGGTGCATCCTCCGGTCTCCGCTGATGGCAAGTCCATCGACTTCGCTTCGACTGACAAGCTTGTCAGTGAAGCCAACGGCAAGGGATTCAGAGTCATTTTGGCCATTCTCGGCTGGGTCGGCCTGGGTGATGGCCAATTCTGGGATGTTGACGAGAACGGCGCAAAGATCATGAACCAGCTCGACCCGTTCTGGCCCGAGGCAATGGCGCGTGTCGAGTGGTACTACGGGCAGGTCATCGATCATTACAAACCGAACCCTCGCGTGGCCGCGTTCGCACCCACGTGGGGCATCTACGGCGAAGCCGGCTTCACCACACAGGAAGCTGGGCGCAGCAGCCATGCACTGGGTCGCTTCAATGAGTGGCGAGCCGGCGAGAAGCTGCCGCCGCTGGATGCCGTCCCCGACCGCAAGTCTGGACCCAACACCGAGTTCGATCGCTTCGTCAGGTTTCGCTACGTCTATATGGAACGGCTGTTTGACGCGATGATCGTGCGGCTCAAGAAGAAGTCGGGCCCGATACCGGTCGGGATGTGGCAGGAGATGTACCCAGTCATAGGCTATCTGTGGACCATGGTCGAGGTGCCGTCCGCTGATTTTGCGCTTTATGAGTCGTGCTTCCCCTTCCAGACCAACCACAACCCGCGGAAGTCGCTGGGCGAAACGATGGGGCTGCGCTATCGGTGCAACTCAGCCGAGCAGTACCGCAACTACTATCTGCCTCTGCTCGCCCGAAAGCGCGGCGAGGGCCAGCGGTTCATGGGCTGCCAGCTCTCCAACGACTACGCGAAGAACTACGGCTGGTCCGAGGAAAAAGCTGCGCAGGTAGGCTTTGACAGGTGGGAGGACGAGTTCGGCCCATACCTGAAGAAGCTGCTGGATACACCTCTGGAGTCCCCGAAGCGCGATGTGCTCTTTGTGTTCCCGACCTACGCCGCTGCCGCTCTCACCGACCCGCCGGTGCACTTCTGCGACGCAGCGATTATGGACGTCGTCCTTCGTATGTATGGCTGCCAGATGGTCCGCTGCGGGTCGCCAAAGCTGGACAAGATGACGGTCCGCGAGATGAACCAGTTCCGACTCATCGTTGTACCGGACGCGGCGTTCCTGATGCAAGACACGTATGCGCGGCTCAAGATGACAACCGCCAGGGTCCTGCTTACCGGCTGCCTGGCGCAAGCACTCGATGGCGTGCTCGTCCCCTTCGGCCAATCGCGTGAGTTCGACGGCACGACCCTGAGCTACGTTCAGCGCCCCGCTGGCTCCGTCAGCGTCGCTGCCGAGAGCGCACTCACCGAGGGACTGTTGAATGCGCTCCAAAAGCGCGGCGTAACGCTCGACAAAGACGAGTCATTCAACTGGGCGGGCACGACCAAAGGGGTCACAGTCCACCTGAAGTGCGGCGATGATCCCCTGATCTCCACGCGAGGCAACATGATCCTCGTTCACGGCCACATCTTCGCAGCCGCCTGCTACAACCCTAAGCGAGTCGTGCCCAACCTGGCGGGCTCGTCCGACCCTTCCGCCAATGAGGTGGATATGTGGGGTCCGTACGACTCGACCAGCGAGAACAACGCTTTCACCTCCGCTTTGATGAAGAACATACTCGACGCCGCGGGCGTGGACTACCGCGTCGCACAGCCCAAACCGCGCACGCTCGCGCCCTATCTCGGCGACCACATGGAACAGGCATCCATAAGCGCCAATCTCGTATACAACAACACCTCGGAACTCCAGACGCTGACGGTAAGGACGCCGTACGCGCCTGTCGGCAGCCCGTCCAAGCTCGTGCGGGGACGCTACGAGACGTCAGTCACGGTTCCGCCGTTCGGCTACGTGGCCCTGCAGCCGGGACCGATCGCGCACACGAAAGGAAAGAGATGAGCTATTATCCCCGACAATACCCCGTACTGGACCGAACGGAATGGGCCTTTTGCGACTTCGCCGAAGGCGAGCACAACGGCACAGCCGGCGGCAAGGTCCTGCAGTTGGCTGATGGACACAACGGCGGAGTCTATGATTCGCCCGTGATCGACGCCGGCCAGGCTGTCGCTTGGCGCGAACTGGTGTGGGAAGCTGATGTGCCGGAAGGGTCCGCCATCGCGTTTCGTATCAAGTCGGGCAAGCCCGAGGAAGGCCGGCGCGCCTGTCGCTGGTCAGGGAAGATGACCGAGTCCCCGGCCCTGATCAAGCTCTTCGGCAGCCTGGAGGGTTCGGTCCATGTGGCGGCGGACAGGTATCTGCAGATCCGCGTCGAGATGAAGGCGGGGCCGAATGGCTCGCCCAAGCTGAAGAGCTTCCGCGTCAACTGCGAGCTCGTCGCGCCCACGTGCGTCGGCCCGATGAATCATGCTATCCTCGAATCCAACACACCCAAGTTCTACTGGACACGCGTGGAGGGCGCGGCAGACTACACATTCGAGCTGTCGGAGACGCCGGACTTTTCCCGCATTCTCTGCTCGCGCGCGAACCTCACGGACTCCGCGTTCACCTATCCCGACCAGCTTCCAGAAGGCACATTCTACTGGCGCGTCCGCTCGGTCGATGGGGCCGGGGGGATATCCCAGTTCTCGCCGACCAGGCAGTTCACGCGGCGTCGCCCGGCCGCGGCCGACTACTCGCGCTTGCGGCACCCCTACCTCTACTTCTCTGGGGACGACATACCTGAGATCAGGAAGCGCCTGCGGGGCCGCCGCGCCGACACATGGAAGCAAATCCTCGAACACGCCGACAAAGCACTGGACGCGGACCTGCCGGATGAGAAGGACATCCTGTTGAAAGAAGGTCAGCATGGCGGTTTCTACGATCTCAACACCGACGTCGCGCACTACATGCTCATCCCTCTCAGCTTCGCCTACGTCATCACCGGAGATGAGAAATACGCCGCCAAGGCCCGGGAACTGCTCCTGTTCTTTGTGGGAATGAGCAGATGGACGGGATTCGAGTTCGGTGACGCCAGCCTGTTCTACCCTGTGTGGCACGCCACGCTCGAAACTGCTATGCTGGCCCGCCACGTCGCCCCAGCGTACGACTGGCTCTATGACTACCTTAGCGTGGAAGACAGAGCGAGGGTCCGGGCTGGATTGATGCGGCTGGCGATCTTGCCCACGCTGACCAGTTGGGCCGATCCAGAGACGATTCGCTTCTGTCCGCGGCACCAGACTGCGTCCGGAAACTGGTGGAGTGTGTGCAACTCCGGCGCAGGCATCGCCGCGCTTGCGATCATCAACGAGGTCGCGGACGCGCCGAACTGGGTGCGCGCATTTGCCAACACTATACGGGATCTCCTGAGCTATCAGGGCGGCGATGTGTTCGACGTCCATCTCAAGGCCGGACATGGTGGCCAGGACCTCCTGAAGACCGAGCCCAACTGGGATACCGACGGTGGATACCAGGAGAGCATTGGATACTCGCACTTCGGCCTCCTCTACGCCACCTACTTCCTCTTCCCTCTGAAGCGCGTGACAGGCGAGGAAATGACCGACCTCATCAACCCCAAGCTGGCTGATTTCCCATACTACTTCGGCTACTGGGGCAAGGACGGGAAATGGCTCACCATCCCGTTCAACGACAGTGGCAGCGGCAACTGGTCGGACGACGTCCTGGCCCTGCTCGCGACTGTCGGGCGATCTGGGCGCGCGAAGTATCTGCTGGATGCGACTTGGCCGACATTCGACAACGTGACCGCGGTTCTCGCCGAGGATTTGACTATCGCTCCCCAACTCCCCGACGACACAGACCGCAACAAGCTCTTCGCCGGTATCGGCTGGAGCATCTTCAGGAGTGGCTGGGACAAGGATGCTTCCCTGCTCGCGGCCAAGTTCCATCAAGGCAGAGGCCACAGCGATATCGGCCAGTACGTGGTCAACTACAAAGGCAGCGAGTTCGTCGTGGACTCGGGCGTGATCAAGTACTCAGACCCCAAGTACGGCCAGTACACCCGTACCAGCAGAGGACACAACGTAATACTAGTCGACGAGCAGGCTCAGGTCCGAGTAGACGGTCGAGTTTTGGGCTGTGCCCACGCCCTCTGCGCCGGTATAGTCGAGGCGGATCTGACCGCCGCCTATCAAGACCTCCTGGAGTCCTGGAAACGAACTCTCGTGTTCCTCGAGCCGGGATTCTTTGCGGTGATCGACCGAATCGTAAGCGATGAGGAGAGGACCATCGATTGGCTCGTGCATCCGAAGGGCGAGATCAGTCTCGACCCCAATTCCGGTGCAACGTTCACGCAGAATGACACCGAGCTCAAGCTGCTCGTGCTCTCTCCCGAGCGCTGGACGTGCAACACGTTCGACGGCTACGTAGAGCTGAACCCCGTGCATTACCTCGGCTTCAGACCCAACGAAAGCGCCCGCGAGACCCTCATCGCCGCGGTGTACGTCGGGGGACCTGCCGGACAGGATGTAAAGGTCGAGAAGCTCGTCGACGGCGGCCCTGTGCGGGCGCGCATAGCGTGCGCGGACGCCACATACACGCTTCTGATCGGGAAGGACGGCGACGCCCCGGTCTCCGGCTGGGGTGTGGCCGCGCAGTCCTCGATCTGTGCAGTGGCAGACGTCGGCTCATCGGATGCCATGTCCGTCAACTGGGCGATGGCCGGCTCCGGGCCTCTGAGCCTCGGTGACGATGTGCTCGCGGACGCCTCGCGGAAGCCCATCTATCGCGCTGGAGCCCGCTAGCCCGCGTTATTCGCGAGGATCACAAATAACGCTCTTGAAGCCCCGGCTCTTGATGTCACCGTCATGCAAAATCGGCCCGCCTCACAATGAGGCGGGCCGATTCCTTCTCCCTACTTGTCTGTCTTCTAGTTGATGTCGGACGCTCTCCGCGCGATCAACATCGGCTTCACCACACCGTCGAGATAGACCGACGAGACACCGGAGACTGCAACGTCGTCGTTCACGTTAGGAACGTCCGTTGAGCTCAAGTGCGAGGTGTCCACCTTTATGCCGTTGCCCGAAATCGAGCCATCATTGACCCAGATGTAGGCCGAGCCGCCAGGATCCTTTGCCATCACTTTGCCGGCGATCCTCACGGCCAGACCAGTGTTGTGCGGGCCAACACTGCCGGGCACGGCCAGGACCTTCGTTCCGAATGCCGCACCGCCCACGTTCTTGCACTGCATGAACAGCGGACGAGGCTCGCTGTCGGCGGAGGTACTGATAAACGCCGCGCCGGCGATATAGCGCTCGTGGGTCTGCGGATCGGTAGTCAGCGTACCCGTGACCCCAACTCTCGTGCCGACGTCGACCGTCTGCGATGACACGATGCGGATGCCTTCGGTGCGGTCCGCGTTCTCAGCGTAGTATGCACCTGCCTCGCCGGGAACGGCCGTTATGATCAGGTCGTTGACACTTACCGGACCATCGGGGGTCGATCCCTTGAGTTGGGCAATCGAGATAGGCGCGGGCGAGACGGCGCTCAAGCGGCAGTCGTCGACGCCGAAGATATGCCATGCGTTGGGCATGGTCGTGATGCCGGCATACGACACGAACACGGTTATGTTGTTCGCGGTCGCCGTAGCCTGAGTGCCCACATTGGTCCAGTGCTGCTGTGAATACATGGTCGGAGTCCACTGGACGCTGGGCGCCGTCGGATCGGTCCCGCCGGTCGGGTCGATGCCAATCCTCATGTAGTCCAAGCGTCTGTCGGCGTACCACACGTCGTATTTCTCGATGCTGTTCTCCTTCATCACGGAGTACAGCGCAGCCGTGAAGTTGTACTTCACACCCGGAGTCGCCGGCACAGTCTGATACAGCCAGCCGTTACACGAACCGCCGTTGACGGCCGGCTCAAGGAACCACGCTCCGTCGTACGGAGGCACCGAGTTGAAGTACGCGCCGTCACCGGCTTCCGCACTCATTCCGCCCATGACCCAAGGGGCCCCGATCACGCGATGATGGGTCGGGGGAGGCGCAGGCACGGTCTCGAAGCTGGGGTTGCCGAGCAAGTTGGCAGTCTCGTTGATCGTGCAAGTCTGCAGGTCTCGGGTAACCCCCGCCTTATAGAAACTCGCCGCGCACTTCACGCGGAAGTGATACATCGTGTTCGGATCAAGGCCGGTTATGGTCGCGACGTGCGACGTAGCCAGCGACGAATCATAGTAGACATTCGTGTAGTTCGCATTCCACGGACCGTACTCGATGGTCGTGTCGGAACTCACGTCCGTGTCCCACCGAACCGTGATGCTGCGCGTGCCGCGGTCAGCCATGGCTACCTGCGGGTCATTGAGGAACCTGACGGACGCCTGCATCGCGCTGCCCGGGCTCGCTTCCTCCATCATACACGCAGACATATCCCAGCCGCCGGCCAACATGCGGTTCGCATAAGCCTCGCCGCCGGCGTAACCGCCGCTGCTCGTTCCAATGAACTGAAGCTGTCCGCCACTAGCCCTGGTCACCTCGATATAGTAGGTGTGGCCGGGAGTGAGCGGAACCTCGTTCGGCTGCCAGACGAAGACCACCTGCGGATCGCCGTAGCGAACGTAGGAGTTCTGCTTCGCGAACCCAACCTTGGGCCCAGGTGTGCCGCCACTTATTCCGTCATAGACGGTCGCGACGTAGTCCGTGCTGTGATCGGCAAACCATGGCGCGAAGTAGAGCAGGCTGGTCCCGCGGGCAATGAAAGTCTGCCCGACCGCGCCAGTCATCACGGGGAACGTGCCCGCCTTATCGATGTTTATGTTGGTTACTATGCCATCGTCGTCAGAGCAAATCGTCACGCCTAGGTCCCTGGAAGGAATCGCTACGCCGTTGCGGTAGAGGCACCCATTGGGCATGGCATCCGACATATCCGGAGTGGGCTCGTTCTCGCAGAAGAGACCCGTGGTCGTGCCGGAGGCTTTCAGCTTGAGATAATAGGTATGCCCGGGAACCGTCGGCAACTCTCCGCCGTTCCAGAACAGGCGAACGTCGGACGGTCCAGACGGACTTGTGAACGACTTGGACGGGCCGATCGGCGCACCTGTGGGGCCACCATCGAGGACGCTGGCGGTCCAGTTGACGCCCGCGTAAGGGCAGCGGATGTCGATCAGCGTGACCGAGCTGCCGGTCGCGACAAACGTCTGGCCAATCTCATTCCAACCAGCGTCGGTGTAGGGAGTATAGGTATTGCCCGGCCATGACGCTCCGTAGCTCCACATGTTCGCGTGCAGCCTCAGAAGCGCCTTCGACTGGATCGTCCAGGGATATGGGACCTGGAACAGGAACGCCGGCCTCCACCATCTGCTCCAACTGGCCAGCGTCCAGTCGCCTGCGTTCATGTTCGGTTTTCGGAAATAGCCGTATATTCCCCAGAAGTTGTTATCGACGCTGCTCTCGGTGCTGGCATAGAAGCCCGCGCCCTCATCTCCGCCTCTGCTACCTGCAATGCCGTACTCATACATTCCCGTTCCCAGCACCTGAGGTGAAGTGAGTTGGGGGTGGTGGGCGTACCAGTTCGGGTCTAGAATGTAGCCGTCCACATCGCACGTAACGCACAGCGCGATGCCGCTCGCAAGCAACACCAGCGCCAGCACGCACGCTGCCATAAAAGGCGTTCTCTTCATAGTGAGTTGTGCTCCTCTCTGTTCCTCTGCTGAATCCCGGCTACCTCGGGAATCCATCTGCGTATCGAAATCCTGCTCCACGGAAGGCGACAGGTCGTCTGTCAGGTAAGCGACTTGATGACTCGGGCGCAGCAGCCAATGGTTCCGGCCACTATATGCACAGAGTTGTCCTTCTTCGAGGAATCCACTCCACCGACTACTGCGCACCGAATCGTCACTATGGCCGTTTTCGCATCCGAATCACTTCGGCCTTGGTCACAGCCACATCCCATACCGACACCGTCGTATCCCTCCGGGCCGGACGTATCTCTAGTATTTCTTCACGTCGTCCGCGCCGAGGCAGTGTATCACCGGGTAGTAGGAACCGGACAGCGCGTCCTGCTCCACGCCGAGGTTGCCGGTTATCGCCACTCGGTCCCCGACGGACATGCCGCTGGCGTTGTAGACCTTGAAACCGTAAACGCTCTTCGCAAACCAGTACTGCATTAGCGAGTCGTTCACTATCGAGCTGCCGTCGTCAACGTAGGATACGGGGAGGCCGGTAAGCGAATCCGTCAGATATCCCGTGTCCGTCACCGTTCCCAACGCCTTGATGCGCAGCCCTATGTAGTTGAGACCCTTGCTTGTGGCCCATATGGGCTCTTGCACCGGGAAATCCCGTCCACCAGCCTTGCCCATCTTCGCGAAGTTGCTGAAGATACCCAGCGGGCGCGGCAGCACTGGCGGCTGAGGCGCGGCCGAAGCTGTCGTCTGCTCGTCGACAACCACAAATGCTTCTTTCTGAGCCACATTCAGGAAACCGTTGACTATGTTCACTCTACTGCCGACCTCGGCCTGATCGAACCAGTTGTCTATGGTTCGGCGAACCTTGATTCCGGCTGATCTGTCATCCTCCTGGATGTAGTACCAGTTGAAGATATCGGCTCCGCCCATCTCAACCCAGGAGTTGGTGACAACCTTGTTGGCAAACGACACGGGGTAGCCTGTCACGTAGTCGGCCTTGGCCTTGCCGATGAGATTCGTGGCAGCAGGCAGCGTCGGCGCGTTCGGATCGGTCGGAGCGTACGCGCCGTGAGCCATTCGGAAGAAGTCGACTTCCATCGTGCCGTTGCAGGTTCCTCCGAAGTAGCTCAGACCCTGCTTTGCGGGATTGTCTACCCCGCCCTTCGAGTAGAGGGTCCACGTGCCGCCGCTCTTCTTGTAGAGAGTCCACCGCCAGTTCTTCATCGTGAACCAGAGCTCCACCCACGTCCCTGCGGGCATGGACAGAGTCGTAGGCTGCCCGGAATCGGCGACGCTCTTTCTGAGATACAGCTCGCCGCCGTTGTCCGGTCGCCAGGTCCATGTCACGAGGCTCCAGTTTCTCACATCTGCGATCTGTATGCCCCAGCCCTCCTGAGTGGAGGAGACTACCCTGAATCTGACATACGCAGTGACACCGCTGCCGAGCGATTCGGAGTAGTTGGCGCGCTGGACCCTGGAGTCCGCGCCACCAATGAGCCGCAAGACCCTATTATAAGGGGTCTGGATGACTGTGTCCGTGGCTCCGATCGTGTTCATCGGCGGAGGAGCCAAGGCACCTTCCATCATGTCGTCCCATGTTGCCGCGATAGCAGCCGTGCAGGCGCAGGCCAGCGCAACAATCACAGCCAGAATGACCAACTTGTTCTTCACAGCAGAATACCTCCCTAGAACTCGTGAAATCCGGATCATTACCTCTATGGAACCCGGGACTACAGGCCCCCGTCACATTCTCGAACCACCAGCTCGGCAGCGCAGCACCCTTACAACTCGCCACCCTGCTAAACTGGTTTACTTGGAGTATACCTCGGGCAGATGGGGTTGTCAACTGGTATATTTGCCAGTTACTTGCCACAAAATTGTGGAGAGCTTGCGTGTACCTCCTAGCCGGCTCCGAGCCCTGCCTAAGGTGCCGTTGCCACGGATGCGGCTGTCAGTACTCTCTCACCACTAGCCAGGGTAGAGATAGTCCCCAGTACATTGACGTGATCACCCTCGTGAACCGTTCCACTCCAGCTCACAAGAATCCCTGGGCCATAGGCCCCCTGCTGCAGGTAGAACTGGCCGGAATACGCGGCCGAGACAGTCCCACCAGTCACATACGCCGCCGCGTTGTTCTGCTGGTACCTGAGCGAGGCCACGGTCATCTGGGGGGCGTTGCTTACAACGCCCGTGTCATACGCGCTGAATCCGCTCTGGCCTCCCGAGTTGCGCGCCAGAACCCAGTAGTAGTAGCCCGTCCCGCGGACGGCCGACAGATCGTCAAACGTGCACGATGTCTGCCAGGACGAGACCTGCGTCTTCACTCCAATGGCACTGGTGGCTCGCATCACAGCATACTCTGTCGCCGCGAATGACGGACTCCAGCTCACTCTGACCCGATCGGCCCATGTGGCGTCAGAGGCGGCAACACCGGTTGGCGGGTCGGGGGCTGGCATGGGCGTGGTGGACAGTGTCGTCGCCCAGTTGCGATAGACTGTCGTATAGGCTGTCCAGTCGTAGCCATGGTTGTACGGGTCGATGCCGAAAACGTCGTCACCGTCGCCGTTATCGGCAGCCATCAGGCCCCAGTTCATATAGCCCCTGGCCCCGCGGCCGACCCATTTCGCGATGTCCGCGTCGGTCGCGGCAGGCCGATTGCTGTATTCGCTGCAATCGAATCCGGCTTCGGAGACGACCAGCGGTTTGCGAAGCTGATTTGCGAGCCCCGAATCGTTGAGGCTGTCGTCGCCGTTGTAGACGTGTATCGTCAGAAAATCGAAATCCTGGTAGAGCTGGGTCGCCTGTGTGGTGTTGAGCCCGGAGAACGCGCGCCCGGCCGTGCCGAATGACACCATGTGCTTCTGGTCGATGGCACGTATGGCCGATGCGACCGTGTGGGCAAACGGTAGTATGGCCGAAGGATTGGATGGGAGCTTGAGCTCGTTGCCCAACTGCCAGGCGAACACCGTGGGGTCGTCCTTGAACCTCGTCACGAGGGTCTGAACCAGCGGCAGGTAGTTGGCCTGATACCCGCTGGCAAAGAACGTCGAGTTGAGCAGGCCGTCGGTGTAGTAGACATTATCGCCCGGCGGGTAGAAATTGGGGTCGTAGTACACGTCCGTGAAGACGACGATCAGCCGGACGTTGTGCTTTGCCGCAACACCCAGCGCCGCATCCAGCCCATCACTGATCTTCTGTGTTGTCGCGAACCTGTATGAGACGAAGATCCTTGCAACCTTCGCTCCTACGCTCTCCATGTAAGCAAGGTTCGTCTCGCGTTCGGATGACGAATCGCCGTAGAAGTAGCTTGCGCCGTAGTGCGACAGGCCACGCACGTCATAGCCCACAAACCTGAACGGCTGACCGCCGACCCAGAAATGCTGCAGCTTCGACTGAACGAAGTCAGCGGGATCGTTTGAGTATCTTGGTATTGTGGCGAGCGCGCCGGTGGCACATGCAAAAACCACCGCCAGGCACGCCGCCATTGACACGTATCTCAAGGCACCGCCCTCCGCGTGCGACGCAGCTCTGCCGGTTATCCGCGGAGCTGCCTCTATTCGCATTATGCGTTGGGCGAATCCACTCTGTCAATGGGTTTGAGGCGATTTGCTATACCGGTTTATCTGAGGACCACCGGCACGAACTTGCCGGGGTACTTGCCGTTGCCGATGCCGCCTGCCCAGCCAAGCGTATACCTCGATCCCTGCTCGACGTTGTTGATGAGTACATCGAATCCGAACCGAGCGCCTGGCTTGAGTATGAGACCGTGGATGACACCCTTCGGAATCCGCGCCTCGTAGATGGTGAACTTGCCATCGCGCCGCACGGCAAGTTCCGCGTCTTTGACGAGCCCGTTCTGACCGCCACCGGGACTGGTCACAATCGCCACCTGCGGCCCCAGGCCCGTTAGGGCGAGCGACAGCTCATAGTCGTCCGGGCCATAGCCGGCCTTCATCTCGCTGCCCGGCAGCAGCGCGCTGGTGTCCCCGTTGTTCAGAGGATCGAACGCGATCTGGACGCTGTCTTCTTTCCAGACATCTGCGCCGGTGAACCGCTGAGTGTGTGTCTCGTCCTCTACCATCACCGCGAGATACAGCGCGGCCTCATCCCAGGCAACGGCCGCGTTCGCTCCGTACGTATATGTCTTCGCCTTGCCATCGGCTGCCTGATCCGATGACCCTTTGCTGTCCAGCGCGGACTGTGCGGCGGGTGGCGGTTTGGGGAACGGATCAACGGCCGGGCGCTCGGCCTGATTGACGTCCGTGCCGAAGCGAATCGAGCCCGCCTTGACCTGCTCCGCCGGCCAATCGGAGAGATCGCCGTCGATCTTCGGAGCGGAACTCACGCGAGGGCAATCGAGCGGCGTAACGACGGCGATGACGGTCCCGACGCCGCCGAGCATCTCGAGGTTCCTAACCCCGGGCTCAGGCTTCCCCGGTCGGATGTCTATGGTATACGTTGTCTCCTGTCCGGAGTCCAATTGGATGCGGCTCCGCGACGGGACGGACGCGAAGTCGGCTCCCTGGTAGCTGACCGGCTTGAAAGATGCCGCCTGGCGCTCGTTGTTGCGCACCTTGACGCTAACGGTCTGCGCCGTAGGTCCGTCCAGCACGACTCTCGCTTCACTCGGCACGACGTCCACAGGGTTCCTGATCTCCGTCGGCACGATATCGTCGCTCATGTGGCGCTCGCCGTCGTATTTGTACTGAACTTCCAACGCCCACCTGATCGGGCGCGGCGTCCCCTTGTCCACGCGGACTCTCACCGAGCCGTGCCATATCTCGCCGGGAGCCAGGGAAGGCCGCGTGAGATCGCCTATGGCCTGCGCGGAGATCGCACCCCTGAACTTGCCGGACCGGTCCCGCACGCCGAGTTTGACATCCGTGATGGCGCGAGGATTGGCGTTCACCACGGTAACGTCAACCTGATGATACTCGCCCACGAGCACGTAGGCAGGCCCGCGCGACGCGCTGACGCGGACCTCAGGCAGAGCTGGCGGGAAGTCGTAGAACCACTGCCCCTTGGGCTTAGCGAAGAAATCGAGGAGGCCGCCGTTGAAGAACCTGGCGGTGAAGTCGGCATTCGGCGCGAATTGCAGTTCGCCGATCATGTAACCCATCAGTTCGCCTTTAGGGCTGAACACGGGCTTCGCTGACTGCTTCCAGTAGGTGCTGCCGACGTTGTCATTGAGCGTGAAGTACTTGCCCCCCAACACCCAATCAGGACTGAAGTCAGCGCGCGCCGTAACCATACAACGGTACCCATTCTGATAGTACAGCCTGGTGTAGTCCGCTTCCTCCGGCGAGACGGGCTCGTCCCACTTCGTGCGCTTTACGTAGGAAAGCTCCCGTCCGGGACCCCACCCCTCGCCGAGAAAGATCCGTTTGTTGCCCATGCCAAGTGCGGCGAGGGCCTGATGGCTGGCAACCACCTCGCCTTCGGCGGTTCCGAGCATGGCGTCCATCGTATACGGGTGGATATCGAGCACGTCGAAGTTGTCCCTGAAGCCGTGAGCATAGAACTCGCAGATGAGTTCGGGTGATCCCGAGGAGAACCGCCCCGCGAACACCACTGCATCCGGGGCCGCCCTGCGAGCGGCATTGGCGCAGTGAGTGAGATGTGTGTTGAAGTAGTCCTTGCTGTCGGTGCGGGAGAACATCTCCGGCTCGTTGTAGCCGAGAGTGAAGCACTTCACTCCGGCAGATCTGCACTTCCTCACTGCTTCATAGACGAAGTCCTCAGCAAGCCTCCAGTACCGCTCGGGATCGGTGCTCTTGATGGGTTCGGCCCACGAGTTCTGCAGGTTGATGTTGACGAGCACAAGGCCATTCTTGTAGAGATTGGGGTTGTTGACCAGTTTCGACCAATCATACGAGTGGGGACCGTCTCCCGGGTTCGTGGCTTCGACCTCCTCCCAGGCTATATGATGGCTGAAGAGATCGAGCCCTGATAGATCCATCATCGCACCCAGAATCTCGGCGGGAGGACCCTGGTCGTCGCCGCCGGGGCCGTCCGACACCGTGGTCGCGCCGAAGTACTGCTTCTCACCTGTGCCCACAAACAGCAGGTCGCGCCACTCCGAGCCGCCCTTGTTGATCCTATATCGCAGGACTTGGCCCGTAAGAGGGGCTGCGGGAGAGATCTCGCTCCATGCGATCTTCATCGGAGCATCGACAGCCAACGTCCTGACGTACTTGCCCGGCACCGCCGGCAGCGGGTCTATAACGATCTCGGCCGGTCCCGCAGTCGGCCGAGCATAGAGGTTCTCGTGGTCCCATGCGAACTCGACCGGGCCCTCATCGCAAGCGATCTTCGGATACCGGGCCTGCGGCCAGGATGTGGGCGCAATCAACACGTTCCGTTCTCCGGCCTGGCCGGTGTTGCGCGCGATCTGGGGTACCCGCAGCGAGCCCGCTATCCACTCGGCGCCGGTCGGAGTCCGCAGATCATAGGTGACTTTGTAAGTGCCCGGGGCGAGGGTATCCACGGGGATTCGCCACGTCGTCCTGCCAAGAACGGCGCCGACGGCCCTGCCGTTTATCCAACTGCCCGCCCTCTGGCCTTCGTCAATCCGGCAGCGGGCCGCATTGATGACGAGCTTCCTGCTCATCGCGAGACGCGCTATGGGCTCCACGTTCCAGCGCGTCGCGTAGGTCTGTTCGATGTCGGTACTCGACGCGCTAAGAGAAGGCGCGACGGCCAGTGCCGCGATGACTAGGACAGGCGAGATCAGAACGGACCTCATCGTTACCTCCGGGGATGGCGAAACTCTACCCACAGTGTACGCGTTCGCCCTCACAAAGCGCAAGTCCTGCCGGACGATGGCCGGATGATGGTTGGGTACCGCGCAAGTACTCAGCGAGAATCCGGACTCTTGCGCGACCCTGATGTTGCTCGCTTAGACTGCCGATAATGTTGGGTAACAGTGAAACGCCTGCAAAATGGGGTTGACAACCCTCCGGCGTAATGCTATATTCCAGATGGTAAACCGGTTTGCTGCGACTCGGCGGTGAAACGGTAGGACGGTGAAGTCGTGAAAGCGAGAAGTAAGGGATTCACTCTTATAGAGCTTCTGGTGGTGATCGCGATCATCGCCATCCTTGCGGCGATTCTGTTCCCTGTTTTTGCCAGAGCGAAGGCGACCGCGAAGGTTTCCAAGTGCCTCAGCAACCTTCGTCAGATCGGCGACGGTATACAGATGTACCTGGACGAGAACAATGGCAGGTTCCCCCTGATAGCGGACTTCGGGCCGCCGAGCAGCACGTGGACCAACGGAAGAAAGGGCGCGGTGATAGTGCTCAAGCCCTACATAAAGGTTGGCATCAGCAAGGAGACGGACCTGAACGAGATCAGAAGAGGCATACTCTATCAGTCAGTCGGCTTCTTCGCCTGCCCCGCCGATGAGCCTGGCGGAAAGGATCTGGTTCGCGGCAATCAGAATACCATCACGCGGGACACCGTCTGGGAGCAGACCGGTTGGAGCTATCACTACTTCGCTAGCGACTTCTGCCCGATCCTGAACGGAGTGGCCGTAGGCGCGCCGCTGTGTGCGGTGGACCAGCCGACCAGAAAGTCGGTCGTCGCGGACGTCTGGAACTGGCACTGCAATGAGTTCGTAGCAACAGACCAGGCCCGCAGGAATATTCTCTACGTGGACGGCCATGCCGCCCGCGCTCTTATGAAGGAATGGTGGGCAAGTCGCAACCTACCGCTGAAGCCTTGGTATTAGATGTACCCTAAGTCATGTAATGACTATCTCTCAACATACTACCCCCCTCGTTGCAGCGCCTGCGTCTGACGCAGGTGCTGCATCTTCTGTCTGTCTATGCCAGTCTGCTTCGGTTCGCCGAACGGGTACGTAACTTAGGAGTCGGAGTGACCCATCGATGAGATCATTTGCCTGCTGCTGTCTAATCCTTGCTCTGACGCTGGGCGCGGCTGCGTTCGGCGCGACCGCCAAGGGCTCAGGCGACAACCATGGCCCCAGGTTCCTGTGGGGGATGGTGAGCCCGGGCGAGGACCCGTCTGAGATGGGCAAGGAAGGCGTTGACGATGTGGGGCCATCGAGAGCAATCAGGCAGAAGTGGATGCGCCAGAGCGGCATGACCTACTGGTCGTTGGCCGCGCACTGGAACGACGCGGAGTCGGCTCGACTCCCTGACGGCTCTACGGAGAAAGACTTCAACTGGACCAAACTCGATGCCGATCTCGACTCGATTCCGCCGGGTATGGCCGGACGGTGCGACTTCAAGCTCGACGCGCCATGGGCACAGGAACTCAAGAGGACGGATGAAGCAACCTACTGGCGGCTCGCCGAGCGCTTCATCGAGTATGCCGCACGCCGCGCGCGCGCACACGGCGTCCTCTACTACGGCGTACCCGGTAACGAAATGTCGCTGACCGGACGCCCTGACTGGGCTGAGCTCTACATGAATCCTGTCAGGCACTTTGCTGCCGCCGTCCACCGGGCCGGCGCGGACAACCAGGTCATCGCCGGCGCGCTTGTATGCGGGTGCAGGGATCTTATCGACGAGTTGTACAAGCACGGGTTCAAAGAGAACTGCGACGTCCTGGACATCCACGCCTACGCCAACAGCCCGGGAGAGTCGCGCTACCATGTGGGCCTGAGCCAGATCCTCGAGGCCCATCAAGCCCTGGTGGATCACGGCGACGGCCACAAGAAGATATTCCTCGGCGAAGGCTGGAGCGTCTTCCCGCTGCCCTCGCACCTGGACAAACTCAAGGCGCCACCAACATACACAGCCGAAGACATCGAGCACTACCGCAAGGCAGTCGTATATGGATACACCGCGCTAACCACTCCTCGCCCCGACTACGACCCGAACTGGCTGCTTGGCGCCAGGTTCTTCTGCCTCAACGACCTCTGGGGGGCGATGGGCTGGAAGAAGCGGGCCACGATCGAGCGCGACAAGAACGGAGACCCGGCATTCTGGATCCTCGACGGCTACAAGCTGCCCTATGCACCGGACGCTATGGACCCCCAGTTCCGCGCCTGGGGGATCATCGACATCAATGGCAACCCCAAAGGCAACACCATCAAGAACTTCCCGCCCAAGCTGCCGGCCAACGCGATCAAAACGGAGTTCGTGGATAACCCGACCGGCGCCGTCTTCCCGGGCGTGCCCTACAGGGTGCGCATCACATTCACAAACCGGGAGACCGAGCCTTTCTCGGGCGCGCAATTCAGCATGGATGCGTTCCAAGGTTGTGGGCGGAAGGACATCGACTTCCGCGCCGTGGGCGATCAGGTGCCCGCGACGGTGGAGCCGGGCCGAAGCTTGTCGCGTGAGTTCGAGTTCATCGCACGCCCCGCGTTGGTCGGGCGAACCGTCCGCGTGCAGGGCGGATGCGAATACGATTGGCGCGGCGAGCCATATTATATCGACGGTTGGCTGCAGTTTTCGGTCTCATCCCCCGGTGCGTTCGAGATCGGGCCGCACAGACCGATGCCCGACAGGACCGACGGGACAATCGCGCTGCAGTTCTCGCTGACGGATAACACCGGCGTTTGCGCGCCGAGCCAGCTGGACATATCCGCGGACAAGCAGCTGAGTATTACGCAGTCCTCGGCGATCGTGGGCGCTGCCAGGCATTACACGGTCGCGGTCAAGAAGGCGGGCACATCCGCCGGCGGTTTCTACACGCTGGACGTCCGCGCGGGCAAGTCATTCAGCCCCATCAAGGTCGATATCGCATTCCCAAGGCCTGGCAGAAAGCCTGAGACGACCCCGGCGCGTGGCCATCTCGTCAACCCGGGCTTCGAGGAGTTCGGCCCCGGCTCGGGCTACGAAGGGTGGTCGGGACCGCCTAGCAACACAGAAGACCCACAGATAGGCGACGGTCTTCCCGACCACGGCAGCAGAACGATCACTCGGGCATACAACTACAGCAAATATCCAACAGAGAACTCGCAGACCGTGCTCGTACCGCCCGGCTTCAAACCAGGTGACACCGTGTCGGCCTGGGTTTGGACAAAGGGAGTAGCGTTCGCTGGCGCCACCGACAACGACGCCCTGCGCTTCAGGATAGCAATCGCGTTCCTCGGCGCGGATGACAAGGAACTCCGCAGAGACGAGTCGCCCTTCATCAAGGGAACGGGGAAGTGGGAGAAGCTGGAATTCACCACGTCGGGCGCGCCCGCCGGCACGCAGTCGATCCGCCTCATCCTGATCCACGAAAACACCAATGCCGCTCATTGGCACAAGGCTGCACTGGATAACGCCGGACTGAGGTTCGGATCGAAGTAGCTCCGAGGAAGCAGTTAGCGGTCAGCGTAGGTGATGAGCGACGAGAGCTCGTCGATTGTTACTTCGTGGCTAAGCCCCGGAGTCGTGGTGTCTCCCGGCACGAAGACAGGCTGCAGTAGTCTTGGGAGTTGCTGCGCCGTCTGTCCCCGTTCTACCTGATCCACAACGATGCTTGCGGCGACCTCACCCGCATTCAGCCACGACACGCCCACAGACGAGAGCTTCCTGAATTTGCTGGTCCCAGTGAGGAACGAATCGAAGCCTATAACGGAGACATCGCGCGGAATCTCCACCGGGATATTGTCCAGGGCCAGGCTGAGCACCAGCGAGGCGCCGCCATCCAGCGCAACCAGCGCATCCGGCCTGTTCTTTCGCACGAACTCCTCTATAACCTTGAATGCCCGCACGTTGTCCACCTTGGGCGGGTCATCGCCATTCGAGATCGGCAGTTCGCAGATCCCCGGCACGATTCCCAACTCCCGCCTTATGGTGTCCACCATGCCGGCCTGGCGATCGAGCAGCGACGGTCGAGATCTCGCCACCGTGACGCAAGCGGGATTTCTGAGCCCGGACTTGATAACCAATTCCGCCGCCACAACGCCGGCCCGAACGTTGTCCAAATCCACCACATAGGGGAACAGGTCGGACTTTTCGCGCGGGAACACATTGATTACCGGGACCCCGACCGCCAGCAACTCCTCGGCCTTCGCAACAGCCGGAGCATCCGCCGACCGCAGGATGAGGCCCCCGATCCTGGCAGAAGCGAGCAGTTCCATATCCTGAACCTCGTTCTCGAGGCTCCTGAGCGCAAGAATCGTGAAGTAACCATTGTCCGCCAGCTTCCGCTGAACACCGTAGAGGAACGACACGTGGAAAAACGGCGAGGAAGGCCACAGCACCGGGTCGCTCGGCAGCACCTCGGTCATCACGCCAACCCACACGCGCTTGCCCGTGCGGATAGATGCCGCGATCACGTTGCTGCTGTAGCCCAACGCGGCCGCGCAGGCTTTGATCCGCTCCCTCGTCTCTTCAGGAATGCGATCGACCTGCGGGCGTGTGTCGTTCATAACGAACGAAACGGTCGTTTTGGACACCCCTGCCGCCTCAGCGACAGCCCGGATTGTTGCTACGTTTTTGCGTTCCATGATAAATCAGTTTACCGCTCTTATTTTAGCACGAAAACGGCCATTCGTCAATACTGTATGCTCGTACGTATTTCGCCATTATTTGTGCAGCTCGCTCCCCATGTTTCCGCCTATGGCCCAAGGGATATACCGGCGTCATCGAAGCAGTTGATATGCCAACCCGAACTGCCCGATTGCTGCGCATCCAGAAACACCGTTACATAGCCGCCGGAACACGTGGCCAGCGGGGTCTTCAGCTCGCGCCAGACAGCCGTGTAATCCGCCGACTGCGTGTCAACTGCCGACCACACGACGGTCGCGGCAGTGGAGTTCGTGCCGCCGGTCGGGTCGATGCCGATCCTGTTCTGGGTCGAGTTCGCGTCGTTGCCTCCCCGATAGACAAGACTCCACGCCTTGCCGTAGCAGTTCAGTCCTGACCGCACCGCCACCTTCTGGTAGACTCCGCAGCTTGCCCCCACGCCATTCGTCGCCTTGCCGAAGAACCAACTCCCGGCATTCGCCTTTATACCCCCGAACCATGTGCCCGAGTGCGGGTTCTCCACAGGGCCGTACGACGTCCAGCTTGCCAGCGTGCCGGTTTCAAAGCCCGGATTCCCAAGACTGATCGAGCCGGCGTAGGGCAGGTCGCTCACCAGGCGGGGTCTGAGCAGACGCGCCGCTCTGCCACCGATGTCGGCCACGCCGCTGATGCCGGTCACGGTGACGTTCTGTCCGGCCGTCGGGGTGGGCAGACCAGTGCTGTCCACTCTGAAGCCGGCATATCCCGATCCGTCGCTGATCCCCGACCCGTCGTCAACGTAGAAGTAGTTGTACGCGGCGTCCACTCGGCTGACTTTACCGCACACCCTGGCGAGCAAGCCGACGTTGTTCAGTCCATAAGCATAGGCGTTATTCGCCGAGTTGTCAATAGCGGCCGGCTGCAGGCCCTGTTCACCGCCGCCCAGCGCTCGACCCGTGAACACGAGTGGGCGCGGCGCGCCCAGCCCTGCGTGCGCTATCGTGACACTCGATGCGTTCACGACGCGTTCCCGAGCAACCGTCGACATTGTCCCCGTCACCGCAATCTCGTCGCCTATTGCCACCGATGCGCTAGTCGCCACAGCAATGCCCGCGGTCCTGTCCACGCCCTCTATATAGACTCTGGTCTGAGAGCCTGTGATAGGGAACCTGGCGATCACAACGCCGCTCAGCATGACCGTGCTGCCGTCCGGAAGCGCCTTTGCGGGGCCGATAGCCGTGACCGGGGTCATTGTGAAGTTGCAGGTGGTGTTCTGGTTGTATGCGACGACTCTGCCGCTCAGCGTCTGAGGAACGTATCCATTGCGCGTGGCTGTCAGGGAATACGTCCCAGTCGGTACTGAGCCGATCGAGTACGCGCCGTTGGACCCGCTCGTCGCGGAGTATCCGCCGGGACTCATGACAACCACGGCGCCCCCAACGGTGTTGTTCGAGGAGTCCAGCACGACTCCAGAGATCGACCCCGTCTGCCTGATGAGACTGAAGTTGGCGGTGGTCGTCTGGCCAACGCTGACATTGAGCGTCCCGGTGGTCTGCGGGTTGTAGCCGCCGCACGACGCCGTCGCCGTGTACGCACCGGCGGGGATGTTCGAGATGGAGTAGCTTCCGTTCGAGTTCGATGAGGTCGAATATCCGCCGGGATTGACCGTGACAGTCGCGCCGGAGATCGCACTATTGCCCGAATCCCTCACGTAGCCGCCCACTGTGCCCAGCGTAATGATATTATCCCAGCGGTAGTCGTTGCTCATGGCGTTCTTCCAATCGCCAACGATGTAGGGATTGTCGTAAATCTCCCACTGATCCCCCATCCAGCGATAGAGGCAAAGAGACCGAATGAGCTGGTTGCCGGGCGTATGATTCCAGTTGTTGATCTCCTGGTACGCGTTGCAGACCCATCCGATGTTCTGATGCCACCAGGTCGTGGCCGGATCGGTTTCCGTTATGAACGCCGGCAGGTTGCGCATTCCCGCCGGAATGGCGTTCATATAGTCGCGGTACTGGCGAAACCGTTTGTAAGTCCCATCAGCGTTCTTCTCATCACTGAAGATGTAGCTGGCGTCCCATCCCCAAGAATAGCAGTGAATGGCGAAACCGTCAGGCGCACTGCCGAGCGCGGCAATCTCACTGAGCATACTCGTGAACCACTGGACAGCATCCGCTCCGAGCGGTGCGATGGCTCCCGGAATGACCCAGTCGTTCTGGTGGCCGGGCCTGCTCCTTATGTTATCTCGGCACTTCTTGAAGCATTGGGCATAGAGCGCGGGCGTGATCTCGACTCCGTTCGGCCATTCAGCGTTGATGTTCATCTCGTTTCCGATGATCCAGATGTGACACGCGCCTCTGGCCGCCGCCACGAAGTTCCCGCATCTCTTGGCGAAGTCATCATAGTACTGGGACTGAGGTATGGTGCCGTCGGGGTTGTAGCCGTTGTTGAGCCGGCACAGGACCCCGTGACCAGCGTTGGTTAGGTCACTGTAGTCGGGCCCGCCGGTGTCCGTGGGGTTGTGCCAGATCGACTCGGTCTTGACGACCCATATCTGCTTGACCTTCTCCGCGGCAGCCGATTCGCCACCCTGGTCGTGCATCCCGAATATCCACGGCGGATCGGCGGCAAATGCCTCTGCACAAGCAAAGATCAGCGCCGGCAGAACCAGCAAGAACCTCAACTTCATCCCCAACGGCAACCTCCATCTGCATTCTATCACCGGAACTCGCGGAAGTCATCGGTAAATCGGTTAAACTTGCATCTTGGGCCCAAAACCAGTATTACTACCAGGAGCTGGTGTGATATCATGTATATGAGCTTGTAACGCTGGAAGTACGAGGCGAAGAAGATGAAACGACGCGAGTTTCTGCACAAGTCCTGCATGGGCCTGATCGGCATGGCTCTCACGCGCGCAGTCGCGGCCTCGCCGACCGAGTCATCCAAGACCAGTGGCCGTCGGCCGCCCAACTTCCTGTTCATCTTGACCGACCAGCAGAGATACGACGCGCTGGGCGCCGCGGGCAACAAGAACATGCGCACGCCGAACATTGACCGCCTCGCGAGCGACGGGGTCCGCTTCGACAACTGCTATGCGGCTCAGGCTGTGTGTTCACCGTCCCGTGCGTCGATCATCTCAGGCCTGTTCCCGCATGCCCACGGGGTCCAAAACAACGTCTACGGCATCGACGATGTGACCGCAATGCCGGAGTACCGTATGCAGGTCACGTGGCCATTGCTCCTCCAGCAGCACGGCTACAAGACCGGCTACATCGGCAAGTGGCATCTTGGCGACAAAGCACCCAAGTGCTTTGACGAGTGGCATGGGTTCAACTCGAATCTTTCGCACTGGATGGGCAAGCCCTACGAGTCTGAGTACCGCTCGGACGTGGAAACCCAACAGGGCCTCGCGTTCATCCAGGCGAACGCGAATCGGCCGTTTGCGCTCTACCAATCCTACTATCCGCCTCACGCGCCCTACGCCGCACCCAAGCAATACTGGGAATACTACGAGAACACGCCTCTCAGACCGCTGGAGTACTACGCTGCGTGCAGCGACATCGATCGCAACATCGGCCGCCTCCTGGCCAAGCTCGAGAGCCTCGACCTCCTGGACAACACGTTCATCGTCTTCACGTCCGACCACGGCGACCACTTCGGCATGAGGCCCGGCGGAGCGAACAAGCGCGCAGCCTACGACGAATGCGCGCGCGTCCCGCTGATCATACATCATCCCAAACTCGCTCACGGAGGCAAGGTCAGAAATGAATTGGTCTCCAACGTGGACCTGATGCCCACCATACTGGGTGTAGCCGGCCTGGATGTGCCCGCCGGGCTCCACGGAGTCAGCCTGCTGCCGCTGTGCGGCGGGCAGAGCGTGCCCTGGCGGAGCGCGGTGACAATCGAGAACACGGAGGACGTCTCGGGTGCCAACGGCGACGGTGGCTCCACTTGCAACTCACGCGGCGTCAGAACCCGCGAGTGGAAGCTCATACTCCGGGACAGACTCTCGGTGCGCGCAACCCATCTGCGCGAGCTCTACAGCCTGCCTGCGGACCCGTTCGAACACAGTGACATCTACGGGCCGAGGCACTCCACCGACATCGCGCCGATCCTGCGAAGACTGGAAGCATGGGCGCGCAGCGTAGGCGACGCCGAATCCCTCGATCTTGCGGCAGCGTGCCGTGCTGATCTCGAACTGGACTGAGAATCTCAGCTAGAAAACCGAATTACCAATTGACAAGCCAGCTGAGCATGTTATACTGCTAGTAAACTGGTTTAGCACTTGGGCACCTTACAGACCACAAGGCGTGAAACCAGCCCCAAAACTCACACAACACTACAGTATACGAAGGAGGCAGGAATGAGGAAGCTACTGCTACCGCTCGTGGTTGCCGCAACTCTTCTGGCGAGCACCGCTTTCGCGGCCAACTTGCTCACAAACGGCAGCTTCGAGACTTGGGACGGCAGCAACTTCGCTGGCTGGACCAAGAACATGGGGACTGGAACCGTACAGACGTTGTCGCAGCAGGCCAGGGATATCAACAACGACTGGGGCGGAAGCCCGTTCTATGGGCAGACCGCTAAGACCTACTACAACAAGGGCGTTGCCACCGCGACCCTGACACAGCAGGTCGATATGACGCCGGGAAACTACAACCTCATATTCAGCGGCAAGCTGCAGCGCGTAGTCCTGGACACTGGCTACAACAACCATCCTGATTGGGGATTCTTCACGGTCGATCTGTTCATAGACACGGCGAAGGTCTACACTGTGACCTATGCGGCCAACAACGTGACAGAGACCCCGTACTTCAGCTACGTCGGACCCGTCAGCGGCTTTGCGAAGGTTGTCTTTACTATGGGCGACACCAGCGTCGGCAATATCTCCAACAACAAGAGCTATGATATGTCCAAGTTCGACTCGTTCGTTCTGGATCAAGTGCCGGAACCGGGCAGCCTGTTAGCCCTGCTCGGCGGCCTCGCAGGATTCGCCGGTATGGTCATCAGACGGAGGCAATAGGTACCTAACCAGAGACGACACGAAGTCGTAAGGGGCCGTCCGGCAGTGTCCGGGCGGCCCGTTTTTTTGCCACCGCCTGATGTCCCACATCTACCGACCGGCGAACAGCCAACGTACCTTGCCCGGATTGTGCATCTTCAGCATAATACGAAGCGTCACGGGCACTCTGCTCACGATCCTTGTGAGGAATGGCGGGCGGGCGCAGGCAAAAAAAAGCGGCTGAGCTTGTAGCCCAGCCGCCCGGATTGTCCCGCTGATGACCTTTACGGGGCCACGTCCGTGACTATGTAGTTGGCCAGCGCGGTATACGCCCTACTCAGGTCGCACTCGCCTTGGCCACTTGTGATGTTCCACGTGGCAACGCCCAGCACGTAACTGTCCTGCCGCACGAGGTTCTGGTCATACCAGGCAAGATCCCTCACTACCGATGCCGTCGCGGCGGAGCAGTCGCCGACACACTCGGTTATGATAATCGGGCAGTCGGCGCCGACCCAGCCGTTGGCCGGATCATCCGTGGCGGTCCAGTTCTTCAGATAGTCGTGGAACAGCCGATAACGGCCTACAAGCACGCCCGGGTGGGCGGTGTACTCGGACTGGAGCGTGCCGTCGTAGGCGTACTCGTGCAGTGCGAGCATATGGCCGCCGTGAGCTTTGGCCCTGGCGCACACTCTTGCGAGGTTTTCGAGTTCGGTCCTCGTGTCGCCGGAGAACTTGACGTTCGGGTCGATCGACGGCGTGCCGGCCGCTGCCGAGAACGCGGCAATACGGAAGCCGTCGGCCTCGGCGAGGTCCATCATGGCGATGGTGTAGTCGGCCTGCCAGTCGTAGTGCGCATCCCACTCGTTGTTGAGCTCCCAGACGTGGATGTTGGGGTTCTGCAGCATCTTCTGATGCAGTCCGCCACTGCCCTTGGTCGGCTTTGCAGTCCCGTAGTAGACAAGCCACGCCATATCGGCGGGAGCGACCCCGGCCGACCACGCTTCGTCGAAGCCCTGGATGCCACCGACGCCGTCGATATCATTGAGGCGACCGACGCAGAACGATCCGGAACAATAGGCAGCCGCCGTATCGGAAACGCCCAGGTTCCCCATACCCTTGACCATCTGGCAGGTCTTGCCGCCGTTATGCACCGGCAGCAGGAATTGCTCGCTTAGGCCGGTGGGGGACAGGTCCTGGATGTGCCAGCCGATCTTGCTCCAAGTGTGCGGCAGGTAGATCGGAGCAACAGGATTGGTCCGATCGGCGCTGACGATCACTCGTTCCCACGTGTGCGTCTGATACGTGTTGATGCCAGGCGATGACTTCCAGTTCGCAGTGAGGCTGTAAGTGCCCGCCGGAACGTTGCTGAACGAGTAGCTGCCATTGCTGTTCGTGACCGTTGAGAAGCTGCCTGTGCTGAGCTTGACGACCAATCCGCTCAGCGGCTGCCCGAGAGCGTTCATCACTTTGCCGCTCAGGCTGCCCACCAGGCCCACCTGAACCGTGACAGTCTGGGCAAGCTGCTGGCTGCAGCCGCCGGAGTTGTGCGTCGCGAGAACGTTGAACGTCCACGCGCCCGCGGCCAGGGCGCCAGTCGGCAGATTGATTGTGCCGCCTGTACCGGCGACGGGGCTTCCAACGTTGGAGTTGTCCGCATTCTTGCGAAGCTGATAACTGACCCCGGTCTGCGAACTCGCCACCGTAACGTTGGTTGACTGCCCCACATCGATCTGCGTCTGCTGAGCACTGACAGCAAGGTTCGCGTTCGGAAGCGGATTCACCGTTATCGTCTTGGTCTGGATCAACTGCTGCGAGCAACCGCCCACATTGCGGACCGCCAGCACATTGAACGTAGTTGTCGTGTTGAGAACGCCTGTCGAGAGGCTGATGGTCGAGCCGTTACCTGAAACCGGGCTGCCTACGTTAGTGCTGCCGGTCCTGAGCTGATACGAGCAGTCGGCCTCGGTGGAGGAAACCGTTATGCTCGTTGACATCCCCGCGCACAGGGTGCTCGACGTCGCTCCCACGGCAAGCCCTGCGTTGGGCATCGCGCACCCGGGCATTATCAGTGCGGGGCAGACGTCCGACCCGTTCACGAACGTCGAGACAATGCCGGTCGCACCGACCTTGTCGTCCTTCGCCAGGCTTCCGGGCTGCGAGACAATCCTCACGCCAACGTTGGGTTCAGCGTCCGTGTTCGTGCCGTCGGTCAGCCCCACGCCGTCGTCGAGATAGTAGTAGCCCGCGCCGACGTTGGTCACCGTGCCGTAGATTCTCGCGAGAAGACCGATGTTGTTCGCGCCTGCCCCGTTGGTGATCCCGGGAATGTCCTCAGTGAGGCCGGCGCCGCCTAGCGCTTTGGTTAGCATGAAGACCGGCTTCGGAGGATCGACGGCCGCACCCCACGTCTCGAACACTGGATCGATCCGCCGCTCGGACGCGGCGGTGGCCAGATAGCCTGTGACCGATACGGTCGATCCCGGAACCGGATAGGTCGTCGAGTTGACTCTGATGCCACACAGCGGGTCCGAGTCCTGAATCCAATATGCGTAGCTGGTGCGCGCTGACACAACCTTGCCCACCAACTGAACCAGCGTGCCGCTGGGGTAATACTTGGCCGCGGCGATGGTCGAGACAACGACGGGGCTAAGCACCGTCAGCGTCGCCTGCTGCGAGGTCGCGGGACCGCAGCCGTTAGTCACAACGCAGTCGTACGCCCCGGCCACGCCGGTCGTGTAGCTCGAACTGGTGGCGCCGGCGATGTTCGAGCCGCCCCGACGCCACTGGTAAGTCGGATCGCCGCCATCGCTCGTCGCGGCAACGGTAAACGTAGCAGTGCCCCCTGACAGGATCGTCTGGCTAATCGGCTGCTGAGTAATGGTCGGCGGCCCGGAGCAAGGATCCGGACCCATAAGGCTGATACTGTCGAACGTAACATCGATGGGGGCGGACTGGCTGTTGACCCTGATGACAACCCACTTGTCCACGGTCCCGCCTGTGATGGTCTGGTTGGTGCCGGTCGAGTCCGAAGCTGTGTAGGTAGTGCTGGCTCTGTGCACGCCCGTTGCAGCGGGGGAGAAGATCGGCGTGTCCCAAATGGAAGCGTTGCTGAAGTTGCCGCTTCCACCCCAACCCGACTCGGAGGCCTTAGTAACAGTGCCGCACGCGGCCGCGAATATGGCCTCTTGATACGGGCTGGCGCTGCTGTGGTGGCCGGCGATCGGATCGGCGTTGGCCATCGTGTTCTCATCCACTATCCAGATGTCGGCAAAGCACTTGTTGCCGCCGGGATCGGTAAGCCTGCTGTACCCGCCGATCGTGTAGGTCTGCCCCTGCATCAGGGTGACCTTCTGCCAAACACCGAACGACTTGTTGGTATACGCGCTGGTGAACAGGCGGAGCGCCGGCCCCGTTCCGCCGGTCGGATTGTCGGCCGCGGAGGTAGAATTGAAGTCCCAGTTGAGCGTCACGGGGTCGCCCGAAGTACTCCACGTGTGCCAGCCGGTCGGCGTGCCGAAGCCGCCGTTCGTTATCCGCTCGCCGGCGTACGCAACGCACACCATGGCCAGCAATACTACCATGAGAGCAATGCCTCGCATCGCGGGCAGTCCAAGCCTGCCCCGAAACTCACATCCACGATGCATCAAGTGTCCCCTTTCACTTCCAGATCTCATTCTACGTGCTGCAGACTGCCGCGACTGGGAAAGAGCCCAGTCGCCCACCTGCACAGTCGGCCTGCCAGCCGCGCACTAACCCTTAGTTGCCACAGATATAGGCCGCAAACTCATCGAGTGCGGTACTCGCGTCGGCGTCCGCAATCTGGCCACCCTGGTGACCGAAGTTCCACGTCGCGACGCCGAGCAGGTAGCTATCCTGCCTAACCATCGAGTCGTACCACGCCATGTCATTGATGAGCGCCTGATCGCCGATAAAGGTGCCGCCACCGTTGTTGCTGCACTCGGTTATGATGATCGGGCAATCAGCGCCGATGTAGCCCATGGACGGATCGTTGTATGTCTTGAGGTAGTCGTGCCATTTGCGATATCGAGTCACGATGTAATCTCCGTGGTCGATATACCACTGATGCAGAGTGCCGTCCGGAGCGTATTCATGCAATGCCAGCATGTGCCCGCCGTGAGCTTTCGCTCTCGCGCATACCCTGGCCACGTTCTCTCGCACCGTCCTCGTGTCGTATGGAGAGACGTATGTCGGATCCAATGAAGGCGTGCCGTAGCTCGACGAAAACGTGGCGATGCGGTATCCGTCAGCCTCGGCGAGGTCCATGAGTGCCAGGAAGAAATCCGCTTGGTAGTCGTAGTGAGCATCCCACTCGTTGGTGATCTCCCAGACGTTGACACTCGGGTTCAGCTCCCACTTGGCCTTGAGCCCTGAGGTCCCCTTCGTAGGGTATGCAGTCCCGTAGTAGACCTTCCACGCGATCTTGTCGGGAGCCCAGTCGGCAGGAATATACGGGTTCGGAATGTAAGGATCGTCCCCCGGATGGTCAAAGTGGCCAGTGTAGCACTTCCACTGCCAATCATAGCCCTGCAGATCCCCGAGGCCCGGAAGATCGATTATGCGTCCGACTCGCAGCGATCCCGGGCAGTTGGACTTCGCCGCCGATGTCGCAGCAAAGTCCGCCACTGACTTCACCAACTGACAGGTCTTTCCGCAGGCGTTCACTGCCGACAAGAATCTCGCGTAACCCCATCGGTCGGCGCCAAGGTCCTCGGTGATGTTGAACTGCGAGTGTATGCCGATCTTGCTCCAGCTGTGCGGCAGGTAGTAGTCCCATACGGACGTCGTCGCGTTAGCGGTTACGATAACATTCTCCCATGTATGGGACTGGTAGGTGTTGGCCGAAGCAGTCAGGGTGTAGTTCCCCTGCGGCACGTCGCTTATCGTGTAGCTGCCGCTAGCGTTCGTCGTGGCGGCAAAGCCCTGTATTCCATTGAGCGTAACAGTGGCCCCAGCGATGGGCTGGGCCAGAGCGTTCTTCACCAAGCCGGTGATCGTGCCCGTATGGCCGATCACGATCATCACAGTCTGCGTAAGCTGCTGGCCGCACCCGGTTGTCGCGTTAGTGGCCATCACATTGTAGACTATGTTCTCGGCTGAGCTGAGAGTGCCGGTCGGCAGAAGAATCGTGCCACCGGTCCCCGCGACGGGACTGCCAACGTTGGAGTTGTCCACGTTCTTCCTAAGCTGGTAGTTCACGCCGACTTGAGAGCCAGCAACCGTGATGCTAGTGGACTCGCCGGGCTCGATCTGCGCCTGCGTGGCGCCCACGGCCAATCCTGCGCTCGGCAGCGGATTCACTGTGATCGTCTTGGTCTGAGCCAACTGCTGCGAGCAGCCGCCGACGTTGCGGGTTGCGAGCACGTTGAACGTCGTAGTGGCCGAGAGCGGGCCCGTGGGCAGGAGTATCGTTCCTCCACTGCCAACAACCGGACTGCCCACCAGCGTGTTCCCAGCGCTGTTCCTGAGCTGGTAGCTGACATCCGTCTCCGAAGAGGCTACGCTGATGCTCGTGGACATCCCTCCGCACAGAGTCGTATCGCTTGCCCCGACGGTAAGCGTCGTGATCGGCATCGTGCAGCCTGAGGTCACGATGGCCCTGTGAACATTGGATGCGCCGTCAACGAATGTCGAGCTGGCGCCGGACACTGCCGTCGTGTCATCCTTCGCAAGGCCACCGGGTGCGGCCATCACCCGCACACCCAGGTTGCCCGGGGCGGTTCCATCGGCCAAGGCCGCGCCATCGTCTACGTAGTAGTAGCTGCCCGCCACATTCTTCACGGTTCCATATATCTTCACGAACAACCCGATGTTGTTTGCCCCGCCTGCGTCCGGAACGCCGGGTGAGAACACGCCCAGGTCAGCGCCGCCCAGAGACCTGGTCGTCATGAAGAAGGGCTTCACAGGATCGCCTGGAACACCCCAGGTCTCAACGACCGGGCTGATCCATCGCTCGCGGGCGGTCGTGCCGAGTGTGCCCGTGATGGTCACGCGAGATCCCGGCGCCGGATAGGCCGCGGAAGCTACCTTGATACCGCAAGGCACTACATCATCCTGCACCCAGTAGGCGGAACTCGTCCGCACGGAAACGGGTTTGTTGGTCAGCTTCACGAGAGTCCCGTCGGGGCAGTCTTTGGCGTCCACGATCGAGGCCAGCGACAGCGGCGCGTAGACGGTGAGCGATGCGGCGTCCGAGTATATGGTCGTGCACACGTTGCTCACCGCGCACCGATACTGGGTCCCCGTATCGCCTGCCGAAAGTACGGGCGTGGTATATGTCGAACTCGTCGCGCCAGCAATACTGGCGAAGCTGCCGCCGGACGGCTTTTTCTGCCACTGAAATGCGACCGCCCCGGGCCCATGCGCCGTCACACTGAACGTCACCTGGTCTCCAACGGTTGCGAGCTTGCTCGTGGGCTGCGCGGTGATCATGGGGTCCGGACCGGTGGTTTTCGTGAACGCATTGCTGGTAAACGAAACGTTGCGTATCTCCGTCCACGCATGCACAGTGCCGCTCGTTGCCGTGCACGTATTGGTCTTGGCAAGTCCCTTTATGGCAACCCGAACGTAGCGACAGTCCGCAGGCGCCGTGCCGTGAAGGGGAGCATTCCCGGTGTTGGAAAGAGAGATCGGCGCCCAGACACCCTGCGTCTGGCTGGTCACGTTGCCGGTGTCTTCGTACGGCGGAGTGCACGGCACGCTCATCGCGGCGTCTTTGTAGTAGTAGACAGTGCCGATGGCCGTCATCGCGCCCCACATGCTCGTTCGGCTGCTGCAGGCCTCTTGGTCGTTGCGCTGGTCCCAAGTCAGCGTATACGCTCCGCCGCCGCTTATCCCGAAGCTCTGGCTGATCTCGGGGTAGATCTGGCACGGGACTCCACTGCACCCGCAGAGCCTGGTGTCCGGCCAGAACTCATCGGCAGAGTAATTGGTACCCCCGCCATTGTCCGGTGTTAGCGTCCAGCAGCCAAATGCATTGCTTCCCGATTCGCACCAGTTGCCTCCCGCGGCCGCCCGCAGGAGCGCCCCGTTGGCGATGAACTCGGCCGAGAACGCCGCAATCGGCGCGGTAACCAGAACCGCCACGACAAGCACGATCAGTCCCGCCCGTGTACCGCTATCTGCGCATCTATTCAACATCCTTATCTCTCCACATAAATGATTAGTTGACGGAGCACTCGTACGCGGCCAGCGCGCCGAACGCCGTGTGGCAGTCGCACTCCGCACCTATACCGACGTTCCAGGTCGCGACGCCCAGGAGGTAGCTGTCCTGCCTGACCATCGAGTCATACCAAGCCATGTCGTTCACGACCGACGTCACGCCGGCGCTGCAATCTCCCGCGCACTCAGTTATAATGATCGGGCAATCCGCGCCGACATAGCCGTTTGCCGGCTCATCGTAGGTCTTGAGGTAGTCGTGCCACTGCCTGTAACGCAGTACGATGTCGTTGCCGTGATCGAGATACCACTGCTGCAACGTCCCGCCTGGGGCATACTCGTGTAACGCAAGCATGTGCCCGCCGTGTGCCTTAGCCCTCGCGCAGACCCTGGCAACATTCTCGCGCACAGTCCTCGTGTCCCCAGGGAACTTGTATGTCGGGCTAAGCGAAGGTGTGCCATAGCTCGACGAGAAACACGCGATCCTGAAGCCGTCCTGCTCCGCTAGGTCCATCATTGCCAGGAAGAAGTCGGACTGCCAGTCGTAGTGGGCATCCCACTCGTTGGTAACCTCCCAGACATTGACGTTGGGATTGGCCTGCCACTTCGTTTTGAGGACCTGATATGCGTTATATGCGACAGCCTGCGGCGACTCGCCGAGGTGGTTGTTGTACGCCTCGAACGTGCCAAATGTCGGATCGTCGATGATGCGTCCGACCGTAAAGGACCCCGGGCAGAGCTGCGCGGCAGTTGCTGCCGCACTGAGATCTATGCCTTTTATCAACTGGCACGTCTTGCCGCAGCTGTAGATCGGGCTCAGGAAATCCTGCAGCGACACGTTGTTATACTGAACGTGCCATCCTATCTTGCTCCAGGTGTGCGGCAGGTAGTAGCTGGGCGCCGTCAGTGTCGAGTTCGCGGTGACACTCAGCCGCTCCCACGTGTGCGCCTGATAGGTAGGCGCCGACGCGGTCAGGCTATATGTGCCGACGGCCACGTTGCTCATTGTGAAGTAGCCGTTCCAACTCGTGGTGGCGGTGCACACTCCGTTGCTCAATGCCACTACGGCGCCACTCAGCGGCTCCGCACGCGCGTTCAGCACCCGGCCGGTAATCGTCCCGGCCGGCCCTACCACGATCACCACGGTCTGCGAAAGCTGGAGTCCGCAGCCGGAAGACGCATTGCTTGCCAACACGTTGAACCCGTAGTTGCCACTCGAGCTGAACACGCCCGTCGGTAGACTAATCGTGCCGCCAGTCCCGGCCACCGGAGCGCCAATGTTGGAGTTGTTCACGTTGTTCCGAAGCTGATAGTTGATCCCCGCCTGAGAACCGGCCACGGTGATGTTGGTGGACTGCCCGACGCTGAGCTGGGTCTGCTGAGCACTCACGGCAAGGCCCGCATTCGGCAGAGGATTTACGACGACGGTGCGGGTCTGACCAAGCTGCACTGAGCAGCCGCCGACGCTTCGCGTCGCTAGCACATTGAACGTCGTCGTCTGGCTCAGGACGCCGGTGGGCAGGTAGATCGTTCCGCCCGTCCCCATCACAGGGTTCCCTACGTGCACGCTGCCATCCCTGAGCTGATAGGAGACGTCCGGTTCCGTGGCGGCGACGGTTATGGTCGTGGAGTCGCCCTCGCAGATGGTGCTCGGCACCGCAGTCACGGCCAGCCCGGCATCCGGATCGAAACACCCAGGCAAGACCAGGGACGGCCGAACATCCGGGCCGTTTGCGAACGTCGAAATGACGCCAGTCGCCGAGGCAGTATCGTCAGCCTCAAGCGCTCCATGCGGTGCGACTATCCTGACGCCCACATCCTCCATCGAGTTGGTCGTCGTGCCGTCTCTGAGTCCGACACCGTCGTCCAGGTAATAGTAACTGCTGCCGATGTTCCTCACGGTGCCGTATATCTTAACCAGAAGCCCGATATTGTTGGGCCCATAGCCATCGGTAACGCCCAATGAGTAATCATTCAGCTTGGCGCCACCCATGGCCCGAGTAGTCAGAAACACCGGCTTCGTAGCCGCGGCAGTCCCTACGGTCGTCTCGAGCACAGGCACTATCTGCCGCTCGCGAGCCACGGTCGTCAGGTTCCCGCTCACGGTGACGAGCGTTCCCGGGCTTGGGTAGAGCGTGGAATTGATCCTGATCCCCGAAGGCGGATCGGCATCCTGAACCCAGTAGGCCATTCCTGTCCGTGCGGAAACAGCCTTGCCGGTCAGCTTCAGAAAGGTACCATCGGGAAGAGCCTTGGCTGCTGCTACCGTATCGACTGCGAGTGGGCTCAGAACGGTGACCGTCGCAGCTGATGTATATACCGAGCCGCAGGCATCGGTCACGCGGCAGCGGTACTGAGCGCCATTGTCACCCGCGGCAAGAGCCGGAGTGGTGTATGACGAACTGGTCGCGCCTCCGATATCGAGGAAGCTCCCAACTGCGGGCTTCTTCTGCCACTGATATATCAGCGCGCCCGCGCCGGTCGCGGTTGCGGAGAATCGGACCTGATCGCCGACTGTAGCCGTCTTGTCGGACGGATTCTGGGTCACGGTCGGCTCTGCGCCTGTGGTCTTCGCAAATGCGGTGCTGGTAAACGAAACGTTCCTGATCTCGGCCCATGCAAAGACATAGCCGCCGGTGGCGGTGCAGTTGGTCATCTTCGAGAGAGCCTTGATCGCGACCTTGATGTAACGGCAGTCCGAGGGCGCGGTGCCGCTGAACGTGTACCGTGTCCACGCACCCTGGCTGGAGCACACGATGTTGCCGGTGTCCATTCGATCGGGGTTGCAGGGCAAGAGCATCGAAGCGTCCGTGTAGTAGTACACGGTGCCCACTGCGGTCATGTTCGCCCAAATGGTCGTCTTCGAGCTGCACACGGACTGATCGTTCCTCTGCTCCCAGGAGAACGTATAGGCCCCGCCGTTGCTTATGCCGAACGTCTGGCTGATCTCAGGATATATCTGGCAAGGTGGATAACCGCATCCACACACTTGCGTGTTGGGCCTGAACCAGTCCACGCTGTAGTCAACGCCGCCGCCGTTGTCTGGCGTCAGCGTCCAGCAACTGAACGCATTGCTGCTCAGCTCGCACCAGTTGCCTCCCGGCGCCGCCCGCATGAGTGCACCATTCGATAGGAACTCGGCCGAGAACGCCGACGATGACACAAACAGCACAGCCGCAGCCATCAGCAGACACAGACTCGCCGGACAAACGCAGAATCTCAACCTAACTACCATCAGCAACCGCCCCCTAAAAAACGTGCAGTGCGTAAAATCGGTTTAGCATATCTGCACTAATTATGACGAATATTGAATCATCCCTGTTGGATCTCTTCCTGATGAGGAACAGCCTCGCGTGATCTCCAAGAGTCTATTCCGCACTGCCGCCCGGAAATAACACACAACGGAAACCGCGCCTGCCATTTGCATTTGACCACACAACTGGCCGTTTGTCAAGGGGATGTGTCGAGCTTTTTGCCGAACGATTACAGCATGAATCCGCCGTCCACGGCCAGCAGCGCGCCGGTCGTCCAGCTCGACTGATCGCTCGCGAAGTAGATCACCGCTTCAGCTATGTGGCTGGGTAGCCCGAGGCAGCCAAGCGGAGTAGCGCATACTATCGCCTCCTCGACGCCGTCCTGCGCGAGGATTTCACGATTGATATCCGTCTCAACGGTGCCTGGCAGCACCGCGTTCACCGTAATCCCATACGGAGCCAGGGCAACTGCCATGACCTGCGTAAGCATGTTGGCAGCGCCTTTGGACGTGCAGTACGGCACCTGTTTGGGATTTGTGGCTTTCTCGCCGGAGATGCTGGTGACGTTGACGATGCGTCCCCCGCCCTGCCCTTTCATCACGCGCGCCGCGGCTTGGCTGCACAGGAACACGCCCTTGCAGTTGATGTCCTGGTGGAAATCCCACTCCTGCTCCGTGACCTCGAAGAAGTCCAGGAAATGGCAGACGCCCGCGTTGTTGACGAGCACGTCTATGCCTCCGAACTCGCGCTCGACCTCCGCTATCATCGCATCGACTTCCGCCTTCTTGGCAACATCAGCCCGCACGGCAATAGCGGTGCCCCCGCACTGCTCTACTGAGGCAACCACCTCGTGCGCGGCTGCCTCGTTCGCTGTGTAGTTGATCGCGATCTTCGCGCCTTCTCTTGCCATCGCAAGCGCTATGCCGCGCCCGATGCCCCTGGACCCGCCAGTCACGATTACCCGCCTACCGTTCAAACGCATCTGCATCTCTCCCTATGCCAAAGAGCGTTATTTGCGATCCTCGCGAACAACGCCGGCTAATCCATCACGACCCCGCCGTTGACGTCTATCACCTCGCCCGTCACGTATGACGCCGCGTCAGACGCCAGGTAAATCACGGCCCCTGCCACATCCCCGGCGGTCGCCAACCGCCTGAGCGGCACGCCCGCAAGGTACCTCTGCTTCTCGTCGCCTTGAAACAGGCCGCCCATGTCCGTGTCGGCCATTGCGGGGCACACCGAGTTCACCGTAATCCCGAACGGCGCGAGCTCCCGTGCAAGCCCTCTCGTCAGCGCCAGAACGCCCCCCTTGGACGCCGTGTAGTGCAGACCGACCATCAGTCCGCCGATCTTGCCTGCTATTGACGATATATTGATAATCCGGCCCTGCCCGCGCGGCTTCATGTGGCGCAGGACTGCCTTGCTTACGAGAAACGGGCCTTTGAGGTTCACGGCCAGCAGTCGGTCCCACTGCTTCTCCGTCAGATCCTCCACGCCCACCCGCTCGCAGATCCCCGCATTGTTGACGAGTATGTCCACGCCGCCAAATCGCGATACGACCGAGGCAAGCATGCTCTCCACCGATGCCGAATCGCTGACGTCACAGGCCACTGCCATCGCCCCGGCTCCGATGGCATCGGCCGCGCCCACAGCCCCCGGCTCGCTTACATCCACGACCGCCACCGAAGCCCCACGCGCCGCAAACTGCCTGGCGATCTCATAACCTATGCCGCGCGCCGCGCCTGTCACTACAGCGACTCTGCCCTCGAAATCGCCCGTCATAGCACACCCCTCACAGCCCGGGCAATCACCGCCGCGTTGGGAATCGTGAGTGCTTCCAGTTCGCCCGCGTACGGCATCGGCACCTCGACACCTCCCACGCGCTTGACGGGCGCGTCCAGGTAGTCGAACGCCTCCTCCATTATCACGGCCGCAATCTCCGCGCACGGGCCAAACCGGGCTATCGCATCCGACGCCACCACCGCTCTTCCCGTCTTCTTCAGCGACTCGACGATGGTTTCCTTATCCAACGGATAGAGCGTCCTGGGATCGATCACCTCGACATCGATGCCCTCCGACGACAGCGCCTCGGCCGCCTTGAGCGCCTCGTGAACCTGAGCGCCGGTCGCTATCACGGTCGCATCCTTGCCGGCCCTCTTCACGTCGGCCTTGCCGAGCGGGATGAAGTACTCCTCGTCAGGCACCTGACCCTTGACGTTATAAAGCCGCTTGGTCTCGATGAAGATAACCGGATTATCATCCAGGATCGCGCTGCGTATAAGCCCCTTGGCATCATACGGCGTCGAAGGCATCACTACTTTGAGTCCGGGCACGTGGCAGAACCACGCCTCCAGACTCTGCGAATGCTGGCCACTGCTGCGCGTGCCCGCGCCGATCATCGTGCGTATTACGAGCGGAACCGCCGCCTCGCCGCCGAACATATAGCGCATCTTCGCGGCCTGATTGACGATCTGATCCAGCGCGATCGTCGTGAAGTCGATATACATTATCTCGCCAACCGGACGCAGACCTGTGAGCGCGCTGCCGACCGTGCAACCGGCGATAGCGGCCTCGCTGAGCGGAGTGTTCCGAACGCGCTCGCCTCCGAACTCGGCGAACAGCCCCTGCGTCACCTGAAACGGCCCACCGTGCAGCCCGACGTCCTCGCCGAGTATGACAACATCCTCATCCGCCGCCAGCGCCTCGCGCAGTCCTTGATTGATCGCGCGGCAATACGTGGTCTCGATGGTTCGATCGGACTTGCGAACGGCCGCCGGCAGAGGCTTGTCCGGTGCCCAGAGCCCCTGAGTCAGCTCCTCGGCAGCAGGCGGAGGACTCTCCAGTGCGAACTTCTCGGCCTCGTCGAGCTCCGCCGCAGCAGCAGCGTCGACACGTGCCGCTTCCTCGCTGGAGAGAAGATCTGACTCATCAAGTTCCCTCACGAACCTCGCGATGGGCTCGCGCGCAATCCATTCCTGCACTTCGGCCTTGTCGCGGTACACCTCAGGATCACCCAGGTAGTGCCCGTACCAGCGATACGTCTTGCACTCGATCAGCACCGGTCCCTGTCCGCTTCTCGCGTGCTCCACAGCCTGTTTCACAGTCTCGTAGACGGCGAACACATCATTCCCATCGATCACGTAACCAGGGATCCCGTAGCCGGCGGCCCTGTCCGCGATATCGTCTATGCAGCACTCGTCGCAGTTGGGCGTGGTAAGCGCGAAGCAGTTGTTCTCGCAGATGTAGACCACCGGCAGCTTCCACAGTGCCGCCATGTTGAGCGCCTCGTGAAACCCGCCCTGCTGCGCCGCGCCATCGCCAAAGAAGCACAGCGTGACCTGACCGGTCTTTTTGTAAGCGGACTTCAGGCCCGCGCCAGTTGACAGAGGAATGCCCCCTCCGACCACGCCGTTCGCGCCCAGAATGCCGCGTTTCATGTCGGCGATATGCATGCTGCCGCCCTTACCGCGGCAATAACCGGTGGCTTTCCCAAGCAGTTCAGCAAGCATCGGCTTCACATCGAGTCCGCGCGCGATCACGTGTCCGTGGCCGCGGTGAGTGCTTGTGATATAGTCGCTCGGCTGCAGAGCCGCGCATGCTCCCGCGGCGATCGCTTCCTCGCCGAGGTAGACGTGAGTCGCGCCCCTGATCAGGCCCTGCTGGAACAGCTTCACCACCTTCTGCTCGAAGTGCCGGATGAGGCACATCCTCTCGAGGATCTGGCGAGCCAGGTCTGAGTCCATTCCCTTGATCGTGGCACCCAGGCTGGGTGCAGCCGTGCTTCTAGCCATATCGAATCCTCTGCCTACCTATTTCCTCTCGTAACTGCCCTGCGCGACCGGCGGGCTGAACACGTACACGAGTCTCATAACCTCGTCGGATTGGTTGTTGATGCTGTGCTCGACGCCGACGGGCACGTAGACCACGGTCCCCGGCTCCACGGGCTCCGGCACGCCGTCGAAGTAGATCTCGCCGCGGCCGGACATGATATAGATGATCTCCTCGGCCTGCGCGTGGTCGTGGGCTGGAGCGTGCGCGTTGGCCGGGAAGTCCGCTATCCCGAACGCCATGTTCCGCGCCTCCATAGCCTTGGCGGGGCCGACAATCATCTTGTGGTCGCGCCCGGGAAGGGCCACGAACTCGACTTCGTTCTCATGAATCGTGTGCTTCTGCATCCTCTACCTCTCAGTTGCAGCGGCCTGCCGCGTATCACTTCTTCAGCGCGATAACCTGCCTGGCTGCGTCAGCGATGTGTGCCGCGCTCATGCCGTATTTCTCGAACAGCGCGTCCGGCTCACCGGATTCACCGAAGCAGTCGCGGATTCCGATCCTGCGCATCGGCGTCGGGCAGTTCTCGCCAAGCGTCTCCGCCACTGCCGATCCTAGGCCGCCGAGTATGTTGTTGTCCTCGACCGTCACCACGGCCCCCGTCAGTTCCGCCGCCTCGATGACCGCGGCCGCGTCCAGCGGCTTGATCGCATGCATATCCACCAGCCGGGCTCTGACGCCTTCGCTCGCAAGAATATCCAGCGCCTTCATCGACTCCGACACCATCAGCCCACAAGCGATGATCGCCACGTCCCTGCCGTCGGTCAGGACCTCCGCCCTGCCCATCTCGAACTCGTGGTCCTCGGAGTAGATCACCGGCACGGCATTGCGACCGAGCCTGAAATAGACCGGACCTTCGTGCGCGAGAATCTGCGGGAGAAGCTTCTTCGTGGACACGGCGTCGGCCGGGTGCACAATCGCCACGTTCGGAATCGATCGCACCACGCTCATATCCTCGAGTCCCTGGTGCGTAACGCCGTCCCATCCGACAGCCAGCCCACCGTGGCTGACCACGATCTTGACGTTCAAGTTGGGATAAGCAACGAAAGTCCGCAGTTGCTCGCAGGCCCTGAGCGCAGCGAACACGGCGTAGGTGTTCACGACCGGGATCTTGCCCATAGTCGCCATTCCCGCTGCCGCCGCCATCATATCCTGCTCTGCTATGCCGAAATCGACGGATCTCTCGGGATACCTCTTGCTGAACGCGCCGGTTTGCATCGCCTTCGTGATGTCCGCATCGAGAACGACGAGGTTCTCGAACCTCTCGCCCATCTCAACGAGAGCCTCACCGTAAGCAACCCGCGTGGCGATCTTGGCTGCGCATCCTGAGCTTATCGGAGAAGCATTCATGGCCTATCCCCCAGTTCCAGAAGAGCGCTTTCGGTTTCTTCGACGGTCGGCCAGCGGCCGTGCCAGTCGCACTCGTCCTCCATGAACGACACTCCCCTGCCCTTGGTCGTGTCGGCGATAACGATGCTGGGCTGGCCCTTGGCCCTGCGAGCGAAGTCGAACGCCGCGACGAGCGAGTCGAGATCGTGCCCGTCCGCGTCTATGACGTTCCAACCGAAGCTGCGCCACTTGTCGGCGACCGGCTCTATGTTCATAACGTCGCGGGTGTTGCCGTCCAGCTGAAGCCCGTTGTTGTTGAGTATGGCACAGAGGTTGTCGAGGCGGTAGTGCGCGGCCGTCATCGCCGCCTCCCACACCACGCCTTCCTGGATCTCGCCGTCGCCAAGCAGCACGTAAATGCGGCTGCCCAGCCCATCCATCTTCCCCGCCAGCGCCATCCCACCCGCGCACGAGATGCCGTTTCCGAGCGAGCCCGAGGTCATATCGACGCCGGGGGTCTTATTCATGTCGGGGTGGCCCTGGAGACGGCTGTTGATCCGGCGCAGCGTGGCGAGTTCCTCCACGGGAAAGAACCCCCTTCGCGCGAGCGCGGCATAATGAACAGGGCACGCATGGCCTTTTGAGAGAATGAACCGGTCTCGCTCCGCCCATCTTGGCCGCTCGGGGTCCACTTTCATCACACTGAAGTACAGCGCGGTGAGGATCTCCACCGAGCTCAGAGACGCGCCGGGATGGCCCGACCCCGCGGCGTGGATCATCTTGATGATGTCGCAGCGGATCTGCCGCGCGACAGCATCCATATCAGCCAGGCTACCTGACGCCATTCGGAAACTCCTCAAGCATCCTCAGATCGTGTCCGGGCAGGACTACATCCGCCGCCTCCCGTATCCTCTCAAGGCTGCGGAAGCAATCCAGCAGGTCGCAGTTGAACCCGCCCGGCCTGTCCTCCTCGATGTTGCGATAGGTGAAGCACACATCGCCTGTAACCACAACGTTCCCGCGTGAAGTTTCCGCGACAACCGACTGCCCGCCGAACGTATGTCCCGGTGTGGCCATTATGCTGATCCCCGGCGCCACCTCGTAGCCGTCCGTTGTCTGCACGATTCGATCTTCGCGCACGAGCCTGTCCACCACTTCGGTGTACACGACCTGAGCGAACCAGGGGTGCGGAGGGTCGAGGATCGTTCTGATCTCTTTCTCATGCACGAGCACCTTCGCGTTCGGCAACCTGAATATGGTGGGCGAGATGTGATCCCAGTGCAGGTGCGTCGCAATAACGGTCTCGATCGAGTCCAGCGCCACCCCATGCCTCATCAACTGCTCGAGAGGGTCCTCTCCCGCGCTCTGCGTCATGGACGGGTTGAAGCGGTCGCCATCCGCCTTGGCAACGCCCGTATCGACGAGCACGTTCCCGCACTCCCCGCGGATCAGAAAGAAGAAGACACCCAGATGCACTGTCCTGCCGCAATCGCCCAGGTAGATGATCCTTGGTTCGGGTTCGACTATGTCACCGACTTTGAGAGGGTAGACCTCATACACTTGCCTGATCGTCCCTTCTGTGCACAAGCCCAGCTCAGCTAAACTGGTTTACTTCAGTATATCATGTTCTGGGGCTGTAAGTGTGCGGGACTACTCATGGATTTGCGTTTTCGTGCGAGGTGCACACTGTGAGGGTTGGGGCGCATTCCGCCACCCCCTGGTACGGGCAGGCAGTGGGTGGAACTGGGGTCCCACCCACTGCCTCTGTCTGCCTGCCCGCTGATGGCTACGGAGCGATATCAGACCCTTCACGGATGACGAGTACCGGCTTGCCGGCAACTACGCTCACCACGCCCGTGACTCTGACTACGCCGGAGGACGGTGGCGTTACGCTTCCGCAGACCACCTTGATCCCGCTCGTCGGCCCATCCAAGAGGCCACTTCCATCGTCGAGATAGAAGTACTTGTTGTTCGGATCGCTGCTATTCGCATTCGTGGCTTTGCCAGCAATCCTGACGAGCAGGCCTACGTTGTAGAGGCCTGTCCCATTGACTATGCTCGGTGTGTCTGCGTTTACCGACCTGCCAGCCGCCGCTCGCTCTACAACACCGAGAGCACTGATCGAACCGGTCGCGCCGTGGTCAACCACCGAACTGGCGTTGAGCACGCGCTCACCGGATGTCGAGTCCAGCACGCCCGTCACGTCCACGGAGTGGTCCTTGGCGGGCATCGTGCCATTGTAGATAACCTTGATGCCGGCGGTGCGATTGGTCTCTTCGATCCAGAACGCATTGCCCGCAACGCAGGTGACTGTCTTGCCGGTCAGTGAGTAAGCCGGTCCATTCGACTTAGCCCACAGGTCGCTTATCTTCGCCACTGGCGTAGCGCTGGCCTCCAGCGAGATGCTGGCGCTGCACACAGGACCGACATTCCCGACGTTGTCCTGGAACTGGGCATAGATGGTCTTGGTACCCAGCGCCGAGTCAAACGTCCAGGCTTTGGTCGTGGCATACGGCTCGAACGGCGTCCACGTGACGTTGTCCGTGCTGAACGCCATGCTTGCCACTGTTCCGAGGTCGTCTATTGCCGACAGCGTCAAAGTAACGTTCGGGTTGATCGTGGTCGGCGCACCGCCGTTGATAGCGACAGTGCCATACGGCCCCTCATCCGACGCAACGAACTTCACGCTGCTGCCCAACGGGCTGCCGTCCATTCGGGTTATTCGAGCCTGGCCCCTGTAGTCGGCACTGCCCTGAGTGACCTTCACAAGCAGGGTGTTGATGCCGTGATTGATGGTCAGAGGCCCGACGCGGTCCTGATCCAGATTGAAGCCGCGGTAGACGTTCTTGTCCAGAACCAGGCTCCCATTCAGCCAGGCGCGCCAGCCGTCGTCAGAACCGCCCGAAAGCTCGGCGTCCGTGATAGCGGGACCATTGTTGACGATATACGTGAACAAGTAGGACACGCCGTTGTTGGTGGCCGCGCCGTAGAGCTTGTTGAAGTCAACGACGCCGCCGTTGCACAGCGCCCATGTCTTGCCGTTGTAGGTCGCGCCCGGCTGGGCCATCATTGTCGTCTCCGACCCATCGGGGGCGAAGAAGTCGGTAGTCATGCGCTCCGGCTCGGAGCCCGTGCCGTAAGCATAGTGCCCAATGTAGCACCACTTGTCTATCGACTGCGTTCCAGGAGTCAGCAGCTCGAAGTTGTCGTAGAACGCTGCCACGTTAGTGCTGGCCGTCTCCGCGTTCATGACTTCTATGGCGTTGAAGCCGTCAGTTGACGTCGATTCGAACGTAGCAACCGGATTGAACATGTCGTCGATATACAGCGACACGTCGTTGCGCAGGTTGCCCTTCTGAGGCCCAACTGCGATCCGGCATCGATGCCACCCGACCGATCTCGTGACGGTGGTGTTGACCCAGCCCTTGGTACCGTAGCCGCCGGTCGCGCCGATTCCGCGATACTGATACTTCGTGGCGTCGTAACCCGCCGAAGTGTCGCTCGCGCCACCGATCTGTATCCTCTGCGTCTCGCCGTTCTTGAGCGCGGTTATTGTAGTGTCGGTGCCGGCATAGTCGGCATTGTTGGGCAGAATCGTAGCGGGATACAAGCCGATACCCGCATAGTCCTGGAACAGGTTGCCGCCCGTCGAGCCCTTGGGATCGTAGAACTCCCACTCCAGATAGAAGTCACCAGTGTAGTTGACACCGGCGTTGGCCCTGTAGGCAACATTGACAACGTCGAAGCAGTCCCAGTAACCCAGCGGCACGCTGAGCACATTGGAGCCGCTCAGGGTAGTCGATGTACCGGTAGCCATAACAAGGCTATCCACCGGATGGTACCCCATCCACGGATTGCCGCTGTTGCGGTCGCCGTTATTCGCCTTGTTCGCGCCGGCACTGTCGTTGAACACGAGGCTGCCGGTCGCCAGCCCCTCGAAGCCCTCGAAGAACTTCGCCTTTGCGAAGATCGCGTACAGCGCGTAATTATTCGTGGGCATGCTGAACGTGTAGGAAGGCTTCCTGGACACCATCGCGGTGCCGTCAGCCTTGGTGGACCAACCTCTGAACCAGAAGTTGGGGTTCGTCGTCGCCGTCACCGTGACGGACGCGCCAGGATCGAAGTAACCTCCGCCTGCTACTGTGCCACCCGCGGCCGGACTGGCCGCGACCGTCAACTGCGGCAGTTGCACGAAGTTCGCAAACAGCGACAGATCGCTGGCCGGCATGTTGAACGTGTAGCTTGCGCTCGTTGACGCGACATCCGTGCCGTCGCACCCGTCCTTCGTCCAGTTCTTCAGCCTGTAACCCTGGGCCGGAGTGGCTACGACAGTAACGCTCTCGCCGGTACCGTGGGTCCCGCCAGGAGTAACGGTCCCGTTGCCACAGGCAGCAGTGAGAAGAACATGCGAGTCTGCCGTGAACTGAGCATACAGCGTCCGGTTGCCACTGGTCGTGAATACGTACGGATTCGCCGTAGACACCGTCACAGTGCCCTGAGCGTCCGAAGTCCACTTCGCAAACGTGTAGCCAGGGTTCGCTGTCGCTGTCACGGTTGCCTGCGTGCCACAAGTGTAGCCACCAGCGCCCGTGACCGTCCCGGCCGGCGCCGGATTCACCTCCGTGAAGACCGTACAGCCAGCGACGAAGTTGGCTCGCACTCCGCTGACCGTCCCAGCGAAGAATGAGTAAGGGTTGTCAGTGGACACAACGTTATTGTAAGTGTCGGTCCAGTTGCTGAAGATGTAGCCGTTGGCGGTGTCCGGGGTCGCCGTCACCGTTGCCACGTCTCCATTCAGGTAATAGACGAGGCCGTCAGGATCGGCCGTATGGTTGGAACTTGCTGTGCCGCCCGGTCCCGCGGTAACGTTGAGAGAAGCAAACTGGCTGGGGTCTTGCCTTACGAACTGCACGCCCCACAGATACCAGCGATTGCTGTTGTTGTCGACCGTGCCGCTGCTATACTGCCACTTGAGCGTCGGCCGCGTCACGCCTGGATTGAGCTTGATCACGCCGAGAGACTTGTAGTTGCAGCCCGCGTTTGCGTGCTGCCAGTTGGCCGTCGTGCCTGTGACCATGTCGCCAGTCACACCGACCGCTCCGGCCGTGATCTCCGAGGTCGTGATAATGCTCGTCGAGGCGTAGAAGCCCGAGAAGTCAGTGAACTTCGTCTGAACGTCGTAGAATCCACCCGGCATCCCGGAAGGCGGAGTCACGGAAATGAACGCGCCCACGGGATTGCTTGGCCCGTACTTGCAGCTTATCCCGCCGCAGGTTGCGTTACCGGAGGGACCCCAATATCCGCCAAAGCCGAAGTAGTTCGGCCCGCTGTTTGCGATGCACTCGATCTTGTCAGGCACGAAGTTGGCATACAGCGTCGTATCGGAGTCGCCCATGGTGAACGTATACTCCGGGTTGGTAGACACAAATGCACTGCCACCGCACGAGTCCGTCGTCCAGCCGCCGAAGTTGTAGCCGGTGTTCGAAAGCGCTCTGACCGTCACCGAGGATCCCGGCTTGGCCGGTCCTGCGCCTTGTACCGTGCCGCCCGTCGGCGTGCAGTTGTTGATGGTGACAACAGGATCCGGTTTGAAGCTGGCATACAGCGTGACGTCGCTGTTCGGCATGGTGAAAGTGTAGCTGGCATCCGTGGAGGCCACGTTGCTGCCGTCGCACTGGTCCCGAGTCCACTTCGCGAAGCTGTAGCCGGCGTTCGGAGTTGCAATCACGGTGACAGGATCGCCGTTCTCCGCGGAAGCCGGGCCACTAACGCTGCCCCTGTCGACCTGGCAGTTGTTGAGTGTGATCGCATGCCCGCCGGAGAAGTGATACGGGCCGATCTGCAGCACAGTCGGGTTGCTCTTTCCGTCCGCGTTGTAGGAGCGGAAGTAGAGATACCAAGTCCCGCTCGGCGGCGCCGACATCAGCACCCAGTCGCTGACCCAGTCAGTACCTTCGCCTTCGGCGAGAGTGTCAGTGGCGCTCGTGCTCCACTTGTACTTGAATTTGCTCACCCCGCCGTCTGTGCCGAAGCCACTCAGGTTGTAGATGCCCGGCCAGCTTGAGGATGAATACACCGTGTACTCGTCGCCCAGAGGGTAGATGTTCTCGGGAATCGACGGAGGAGGAGGAAGCGTGTAAGTCGCGGGCAGAGCCACTCTCGGGGTCTCGAACGGGCCGTCGTAGGCACATACCCACCGAGCGTAGCGCGAATTCGCGATCAGCCCGGTTTCGGTGAACCCAGGCGTGCTGCCGGTCACGGTTCCGATGAGATTACCACCGGTCGCTGCGTCGTAGATCTTGTAGCCTTCAGCATTGGTGGTCGATTCGGTCCAGTTCCACGTTATCTGGTCCGTACCAAGCGTCGGGGCCGCGGCGACCGGATTCGCCGGCATGCCGCCGAACTTGATGTCGTCATAGGTCGCCGACCACATCGTGTTCTTGTAGGACGTCAACATGATCATGTTGAACTTGGGATCTGCGATGCTGTTGACGGTCGCGACCAGATTGCCATTCTGGTAGAAGCTGATCGGACACGTGCTTCCGCTCTTGGCGCCGATCACGATGCGGAGGTTTGTCCAGCCCACAACCCAGCCGTTTCCTGTCGCGGTCGAACTGGTGCCCCCGCTGTTGACTGTCCCGGCATTGTAGTTCCACCACCAGGTGCTGTCCGAAGTCCTCTTGTACCCCGGAGCTCCATACCACACATCGCAGGAGCATGTGCCCAGACTAAGCGGAGTGGGATAGTCCGTGTTGGTCGGAAGGCCCGAGTAATACATCAGCGAAAGGTGGTCGAGCAGATTCTGCTTGTTGCTTGTGGCATTGTTGTAATACCAGTAGTCAACGTAGATGTTCTGGGTGAACGCATTGCCGCCGTTGAAACGGTAGGCGATGTTCATCTCGTTCTGCATCCACACTGCCGTAGCTGACCTGGCGCTGTTGGTGCCGTTGCGCTGTCCGGCTATCGCGCTGAGGTTGTAGCCCGCGCCGAACCACGGGTTTCCCGACCCGTTGGGGGCTACGTTGGGGCCACCGGAGTAGTTCTTGTCGATATAGCCCAGGTTCCAGTCGGAACCCCAGACGTTGCCATCGAACGTCTCGAGCATGTAGTACGCACCGGCCTGCTGCACGACGCAAAACAGCAGCGTGAGCAGCAGCGCCGCCGTGAACCAGACGCTCGAGAGTCCGCACCGGCGAACTCGATGTCTTGTCAACCTCATCAGACTTGCCTCCATGATTGTAATCTAATCCCGGCCTGCATCAATCCACAAGGATCGTGAACAATGCTTCCCGAGCCCTGGATTGCGCGCATCATGCATAACCCGGGCTCCACACATGGCGGGCGTCCCAGAACTCTCCCGCTCAAGCAATACCCCCACATCAGACTCATCTACTTCATAATACAACAACCCGGAGAGCCGGAGGCTCCCCCGGCCCAAAGACATCACCTCCGATATCTTCGCCAGCCGAACAACGCACAGTTGCCCACCAGAGCGAGCACAACCGCAGTCGGCTCAGGCAAGACGCGTGCATCCACAACAACACTGTCCACGATCGAGCCCATGTCACCGTCGGCGATGATGTCGATGCCACTGAAGGTAACTCCAGGGTTCAGTCGCCACAGGCTCATATAGGTGACCCAACCGGTCGGCTCCGAAGCCACAGCGGTCCCAACGTCTCCAGTGTCCTCGACGATCTGCCTCAGTTCGAACATACTCGAGCTCAGCGCAACCTGCTGCGCGCCATTGATGCTGACTGCCGGTGCAACAGCCATACCTTCGTGGTACGTCACCTGCACCCAGAAAAGCATACCGTTCGGGTTCGAGTTCAGGTCAATGTGCATAGCGCCGCCAGGACCCAAGTCCCAGAAGTTCGTTCTCGTCGGGCCAAACCCGTCCCACGATCCTTCCATCAGACCGGCGCCCGTGTCCGCAGCGACTACTTCAGCCACTCCGGCGCCAGTCGCCCCGACGCTGTCCGGGGCGTAGGAGTTCACACCTACGCAGTTTGTCCAGTCATCCCAAAGATATGTAACGTTCGGCGTCCTGTCCCACCACGGATACCACAGGTCCTCGGCGACCGCGGCAGTACTCAGTACCGCGATAACAAGCCCCGCTATAAGCAATGCCTTCACCATCGTTTTCGTCTCCTTTCATGAGGGGCGTCGTAGTCCTGACTGATGCAGACGACTCGACACCTCCATATATGGAGGGGACGGTCGCAGCCGTCCCCTCCGGCCACAAGTCCGCGCCCTACTGCGCGTCGCCTTTCTTGTACCAATTGGCTTTCATTATCAGGTAATCAGCGTTGTCCGTGTAGCCGTCACCCGTGATATCGCCCACGCCGCCGGTTCCCCAGGCGCCTCTCAACACGGAGTAGTCCAGGGCGTTGATCACGTTGTCGCCGGTCAGGTCGCCTCCGAGCACCACGCAGGTGCCGACGAAGTCCGCCTCATACTGACCGTCGGTTCCATAAGGAGCGGTGATCAGCCTGCGTAGATTCCAGGCGGCCTTTGCGCTTATCGATGTCACGTCCGGCACATCCAGAAGCGTGTAATGCGACACGCCGTTGAGGAAGCTCAGAGTGACGACCCGAGGCGTTCCACCGTTGAGAGCGAAGGTAACGTCACGACTGATCGACGCTGAGATCAAGCCCTCGAGGCCGATCACACCGGAGATCTGGTTCTTGTTCACGCTGAATGCCGCAGGGTCGGATGTCGCCGCATTGCTGCAGTTGTCCGTCGCCTTGACCTTAATGGAATGCGCACCATTGGCCCATCCCGCGTCAATCGTGTAGGTCTTCTCGTAAGTGCCGTCCTGCTTGAGCGGCATCGTCACGTAATCGCCTCCGTCCAGACTGATCTGCACTGAGGCTACGCCGGACTCCGCGTCGGCCACGTTCGCGTCCACATAAAGCTCACCCTTCAGGCAGTTGCCGGTCGAGCCAACGTTCTGCGGAGTAACGGTGATGTCGCTGATCATCGGCGGAGTTGCGTCCTTCAGACTGAACTGCGCGTAGAGAGTCACGTCGCCTGTCACGACGAACGTATACGGATTCTGCGTTGAAACCAACGCGGTGCCGGCTTCGTCGGATGTCCAGCGGTCGAACTTGTAGAGACTCGCAGGCGTTGCCGTAAGAGTGCAGTTCGTGTTCAGGAGGTAGTCACCGGCGCCCTGGACTGAACCCGCGTCACTCGGGTGCGCCGAGGCCTGGACCGAACCACTGCGGTGGAAGTTTGCCGTAAGCGCCAGGTCAGCCGCCGGGAAGGCAAACGTGTAAGTCCTCTCGGTGGACACGACGGTGTTGCTGGCATCGGTCCAGCCGATGAACAAGTAACCCGGCTGCGGAGTCGCCGTCACGGTGCAGGAATCGCCTGCCTTGTAGTAGGCAATGCCGCTCGCATCCGGGGCGTGCGACGGGGTGGCCGTTCCGCCAGTGCCCGCAGCGAGGGTCAGACCATAGATATCGCCGCGCTTGTATTCGACGAACTTCACGCCCCAGATATACCAGCGGTTACCATTGCAGCCGTTGTCAACTGTCCCGCTCCGGTATGTCCATTTCACGCTTGGGTTGTCAACGCCGGCATCGAGCTTGATGATGCCGACGGAGTTGTAGTTGCCGCAGCCGACATACGCGCGCTGCCACTTGTTCGTCGAGTTGACAGCGAAGTCTCCGGCAACCGGCACCGCCCCAGAGGCCTCACAGGTGGTCACTATGTCCTGGGACTCGTTGCAGCCGGCGAAGTCCACGCTCTTCACAAAGACCTCATACAGCGCGCCGGGCATGCCCAGCGACGGCGTGCAGCCTACCCACTCACCAGGAGGATTGGGGCCATACTTGGCTGCCAGGCCGTTGCAGACCGCGCTTCCGGAGTTGTTCCAGTAACCGTTGTATGAGAAGTTGCCGCTCTCCGCGTTCACTCTGTACTCATAGGTGTCCGGTACGAAGTTTGCGTACAGCGGAACGTCTTCCGATCCTATCGTGAACGTATAGGACGCGTCCGTGCTCACGATCACGTCGCCGCCACAGCCATCGGCCGTCCAGTTCTTGAACGAGTAGCCCGAGTTCGGAGACGCGGTCACCGTCACTTCGGTCCCTTCAGCGGCATAGCTCGGTCCGTTCACGCTGCCGCCAGCCGACGGGCAGGCAGTAAGGCTCACTCGAGGATAGGTAATGTAGTTGGCGTAAAGGTCCAAGTTCTCCGACCCCATTGTGAAGCTGTAGCTGGAGTCCGTCGAAATGACCTCGGAGCCACCGCAAGAATCAGTGGTCCAGTTCTTGAACTCATAGCCGGGGTTGACCGTCGCGGTTACCGTCACCGAATCCCCCGGTTCGTGCGCGCTCGACGGGCTGACGCTTCCGGCTTCGGGCGTGCAGTTCGTGGTGTTCACCGCGTGGGCCTCGACGAAATTGAACGGGCCCAGCTTCAACACGTTCGGATTGCTGACGTTGCTCGCGTTGTAGGACCGGAGATAGAGATAGGCCGGTCCGGCGGTCGGAGTAGCCGCCAGGACGCCACTAGACCAGTCGCTGCCTTCGCCGTCGGCCAACGTGTCATCGGAGTCGGTGCTCCATTTGAATTTGAACTTCGAAACCTTGCCGTTAGTGCCAAACCCCTGCGGGTTAGTAAAGCCCGGCCACGCCGCCCGGTTGTAGACGGTGACATTGTCGGCTGTTGTCGCGACGTTGACGTCCGGCGTTGGAGCATCGGCCAACGTGTAGGTCGCCGGTAGCGCGGTTCGACCTGTCTCGAACACGAGGTCGATCGCTGAGACCCAGCGGGAGTACGGCGTGTTGGACGCTAGGCCGGTCTCCCTGAAGTTGTTGGCAGGGGGATTTCCGGTAGGATTGCCGACTACGCTCCCACCGCTCGATGCAGTGTAGACCTTGAAGCTGTCCTGGTTGCTCTTGGACATCGTCCAGTTCCAGGTTATCGCGTTGACGTCCGGCGTCGCCGCGACGGCGACCGGATTCGCCGGCATGCCGCCGAACTTGATGTCGTCATAGGTCGCCGACCACATCGTGTTCTTGTAGGACGTCAGCATGATCATATTGAAACTGGGATTCGCGATGCTGTTGACGGTCGCGACCAGATTGCCATTCTGGTAGAAGCTGATCGGACACGTGCTTCCGCTCTTGGCGCCGATCACGATGCGGAGGTTTGTCCAGCCCACAACCCAGCCGTTTCCTGTCGCGGTCGAACTGGTGCCCCCGCTGTTGACTGTCCCGGCATTGTAGTTCCACCACCAGGTGCTGTCCGAAGTCCTCTTGTACCCCGGAGCTCCATACCACACATCGCAGGAGCATGTGCCCAGACTAAGCGGAGTGGGATAGTCCGTGTTGGTCGGAAGGCCCGAGTAATACATCAGCGAAAGGTGGTCGAGCAGATTCTGCTTGTTGCTTGTGGCATTGTTGTAATACCAGTAGTCAACGTAGATGTTCTGGGTGAACGCATTGCCGCCGTTGAAACGGTAGGCGATGTTCATCTCGTTCTGCATCCACACTGCCGTAGCTGACCTGGCGCTGTTGGTGCCGTTGCGCTGTCCGGCTATCGCGCTGAGGTTGTAGCCCGCGCCGAACCACGGGTTTCCCGACCCGTTGGGGGCTACGTTGGGGCCACCGGAGTAGTTCTTGTCGATATAGCCCAGGTTCCAGTCGGAACCCCAGACGTTGCCATCGAACGTCTCGAGCATATAGTACGCGTTGACCTGCTGCGCGGCGCCGGCAAGCAGCAGAACCACGATGAGTGCGAGCATCAGCCCACTGAACCGTGTGGCTGGTCTCGCGTGCAGTCTTCGATCTCTCACTTTCCTTCCCTCCATAGCATTCTCCTTTCATGTGCAGCGACCGGTCGGACCACAAGCATCCGCCGGGCTGTCTGTCTAGGTTTCGAAACGGTTCGACTCAACATTTGTAGTAGGATTTCAGCCAGTCGCAAGCTGTATTGCCATGTGGAATCTAGATCTGCCTCCAGGCCCCGCCGGTAATCCTGTCCCGAACCGGTTAGCCGCCCGCGGAGGAATCCCTACTCCAGGGAAGAATCGAAATCCCCTTCGAACGAGTAGCGAAACGTTTCGATTCTCGCGTCGGCTCGCTCACATTCCTGAACTATTGGGATATGAGCAAGCTCCGTCCTCCGGCGGTAAAGCCCAAACTATCACAGTTATACCATGAGGACAAACAGCCTGTAAACTAGTATGATTACCAGTTTTGCCGCAGAGTCACCCGAAACGGTTCTATAATGTTGTATACTGTAAATGTGAACCGGCCTCCTGCATACAGACGGCAAGGGCGCCGATAATGATGAGGGAACATGCCAACCACAAGAAAAAAGCGAGCCACGCTCTCAGACGTGGCAAATAAGGCCGGAGTGGCGATCTCCACTGCCTCAGTCGTGCTCAACTACAAGGACAACGTCGTACCTGTGGCTGAAAAGACCAAGGCCAAAGTCCTGGCTGCCGCCAGGCAGTTGGACTACGTGCCCAACGCCGCGGCCAGAGCGCTCAACACGCGCAGGTCCAATATCGTCGGAGTCATGGGTGGCGCCGCCAGCTATGCAGAGGCAGAAAGAACGCGCGGCATACGCAACTTCCTCGAAGCACGAGGATACAGCATCCGCGTCCTGCCGCATTCCGGCCCGGGAGCGATCGCTGCCGAACCGCTTCAGGCCTACCGGTCCCAGATGATAGACGGGCTAATACTGGTCGGCGGACACCGACTGCTGCCATCCGACAAGCTCAAGAGAGTAATACAGGAAGGCATGCCGGTCGTCACGGCCGACGTCGACGTCCAGCATCCCCGTGTCCCGTGCGTCAATATCGCCTCCTACGACGGCTACAGCGCCGTGATCAGACATCTCATAAGCCACGGCTACGAGCATATTGCGCTGATCACTGGAGGCATGCTCGCAAGGCCGACCAGAGAGTGCCTGCGGGCATACAAGGACGCCCTCTCCGCCGCGGGCATCGACTACGATGACCGTTATGTAATAGAAGGGGACTGGCACGCATCGAGCGGCTACTACTCCATGAAAGAACTGCTCTCGCGAGGCATTCCCATCCGGGCGGTCCAGGCGGGCAACGATATGATGGCCTCCGGAGCCATCAGGGCGATCGAGGAGCATGGCCTGCGCGTTCCCGTGGACATTGCCGTCGCCGGTTACGACGACGACGTGCCGCTGCCGTCCAACTGCTTCTGCCCGGCGCTAACGACTGTGGCGCAGCCGTTTTTCCGGCTCGGCAACGAGGTCGCAGCCCTCCTGCACGACATGCTTAACGGCAGGCAGCCGATCTGGAACTCGCTCATTCCCGTTGATCTCGTGGTCAGGGAGTCCTGCGGGTGCAACCTTCCGGACTTGAGCACGCGTCACCATCCGGACAACTGCGCGCAGGCCCGAAGTCTGCCGCACAACGTTCCGGTTGAGCTAAAGGATTACGTCGTGTCCGCGGTCTTCGGTCACGCGTTCTACGTCCAGGACCCCGAAGCCTCCTCAGGCATCGGTGTCATGTGGAACGACACCCTCAGCCGCACCGATCTTACGCCCGGCGACATCGTGTCGGTCGCAGGGCGCATGCTCACCACGCAGGGCGAGACCATGCTGGGAGACGCCTTCGTCGCCAAGACGGGATCCGGCGAAGCGCCCGCCGCCATCGATATGGACCTGGCGCACCTTCGCGCGAGAGTCGGGTTGGGCGGTATGCTTGGTGTGCTTATGACCACCAAAGGAACCGTCACCACGTTCTCATCCGACAGAACACGATGCGTGACCATCGAAGGCACTGATGGCGCGCGCGCGAACGTGCTGCTGATGGAAACCGACTACTACCCAGAGATCGGCGACAGAGTCGCTGTCACGGGCATAACCGCCGACCATCCCAACGGCGTCCCCTGGCTGCTCGCCTTGCGTGTCAGCTGCATCTGATCCGCGGCGGAGTCTGGCAATATTACCGTTGACAACCGAGCATATCCGAGGTATATTCCAAGAAAACGAAACGTTTCGATTCGCTGTGGGGGAACCACTTTTCCGGGAGTTGAAAGGAAGTAGGGCAGTGAGAATCATCATAAAACGCAAGCATTCGGTGTTCTGCGCGATCATGGTGGCGGCAGTCCTTTGCGCAGAAGCACCTCTGTACGCTCAGAATGAGGCGGTGGGGCAGAGCGCTCCCATCAGTCATCGCTACTTGGAGTACGTCCAGGCCAGTTACGCCGGGTTGACACAAACGGCCACGGAAGACGGGCACGGCTTAGGCTACATTCCGCCTCCCATGGACATCAACAGCCTGCTTACAGAACCGGCCCCCGCCAAGACGATGGACAACAAGGCCGGCTTCCCGACCACCTACGACCTGCGAAACATCCCCAACAAAGTGCCACCCATCAGAAACCAGGGAAGCTGCGGAAGCTGCTGGGCGTTTGGAGCATTGGGAAGCCTGGAGATGACGCTTCGGCCGACCTACTGGATCCACTGCTCAGAGAACAACATGAAGAACTGCAACGGCTTCAACTGGAGCTGCTGCGGTGGAGGCAACCACACAATTGCCGCCGCGTACTTGGCGGCCTGGAAGGGGCCGATCGACACCGCCGACGATCCCTATACGAACGACTGCACCTGCCACAGCGGACTGACGGTCCGTTACCACGTACAAAAGATCGACTTCCTGCCTGACAAGGACAAAGACCAGATCAAGCAGGCCATAATGGATCACGGCGCGGTATCCTGCTGCATCACCGTAGGCGCCGCCAACGACATGAACTACACTACCGGAGGCCACTACACGACCTCCGATACCAGGAACCACATCATAACGCTCATCGGTTGGGACGACAACTACTCCGCCTCCAACTTCCTCATTCGCCCGCCCGGTAACGGCGCCTGGCTGGTACGTAACAGCTGGGGGGACTGGGGTCCCCTGCACGGCTACATGTGGGTTTCCTACTACGACGCCTCGATCGCCACCGCGCCTATGCAGGTGCTTGCCGAGACCACCGACAACTACAATCGTATCTACCAATACGACCCTCTCGGCTGGGTTGACAGCTACGGTTACGGCAGCACTACTGCCTGGTTCGCAAACGTCTTCACGGCGGCGGCCAGCGATCAACTCTCGGCCGTGGCCTGGTGGTCGGCCTGCGCATGGGCCACCTATGAAATACGCATCTACCTTGACCCGACATCCGGACCCCTCAACTCGAACGGACCGGTCATCGTACAGACCGGACAGCTCCCTGATCGCGGCTTTGACACGGTCCGACTCAACAATCCCGTGCAGCTGACGGCAGGCCATAAGTTCTCCATAGTAGTGAAGCTGACCACACCGCAGAGCAAGTATCCGGTCCCGATCGAGGACTACCAATACGGCTATACCAGCGGCGCATCGGCCAATGCCGGCGAAAGCTTTGTCAGCTCCAATGGCACCTCGTGGACCGACGCGACCACCGTCCTGTCTCGCGCCAATGTCTGTCTCAAGGGCTACACCAACCCGCCTTCGACCGGCTCGGTATCAGGTACGGTCACCAACGCTGCCAGTGGCGATCCCGTAAGTGGCGCATCAGTCTCACTCAGTTCGGGGCAGTCGGCGGTTACGAACGTCAACGGCGTCTACACCATCTCCGGCGTCGTTCAGGGGACATACACCGTGACGGCCTCCATGCCCGGCTTCGTCACCAGTTCGGGTTCGGTAACCGTTGTTCCTCTGCAGACCGCGACGTGCAACCTGGCACTGTCTCCGCTCACGGGTGGAGGAACGGTCACGGGCGTCGTGCTGAACTCCGCCACGGGTGTGCCGATCCCTGACGCCACTGTCCGACTCAGCAACGGCCTCATCACTTCCACCGGCCCGGGCGGAAGCTTCACGCTCACAAACGTCCCCGCCGGCAACTGCGCCATATCCATCTATCACGGCGCATACTACGGCTGGAATGGATCGATCAATGTCTTGGATGGCGGCGCGACTGTGCAAAACGCCAGCCTGGTTCAGTTTTCCGAGATAATAGTGGATAACGACACCGCCGGCTTCACTAACGGCGGCAGCAGTTGGACGACGCTGACTTCCAACTACGGATACTATGGCTCGAACTACCGGTTCTGCGACACCAACAGCGGGGAGCACTGCCGGTTCGCGCCGACCCTGCCAGTCGCCGGTACGTGGGAAGTCTACGAGTGGTGGCCTGGCTCGAGCGCGAGCCGCGCCGCGGCCTGTCCGCAGTGGATCAATCACAGAAACGGCAGCCAGTACCTCACTCCTGATCAGCGGACCAGCAACGCCCGCTGGAACAACCTCGGCCGATACGACTTCGACGCCGGCAACACTGGCTCTCTTGAGATAGGCACATCCAACAGCGGTTCGGTTGTTGCGGACGCGGTGCGCTTTGTCAAAGTCGATGACGAGTCAGGCGGAGGCGTTACGGGCATAGTGAGTGACGCAGCTACTCAGGTTCCAGTCGCCGGTGCGCTCGTCGCGCTCTCCAGCGGCAGGAGCGTGATCACCAACCCCGCCGGCTACTACTACATAGGCTGCGTTCCGGCCGGCACGCATACGATCACCGTCACCAGAAACGGCTACTCGCCGTTCACAAGCAACTCCGTGACCGTCAATACGGATCATACGACTATTCTGAATGTATCGCTCGGCTCGATAGCTGATATCATCATCGACAACGACTCCCCCGGGTTCACCAGCGGTGGCAGCAGTTGGTCCTTGCAGACCGGAGCGTGCTGCAAATACGGCTCCAACTACCGCTTCTGCGACACGAACAGCGGCGAACACTGCACGTTCACGCCCAACCTGCCTATCGCCGGCAAGTGGACCGTTTACGAATGGTGGCCGGGCACAAGTACAAGCAGGGCCGTTAACTGCCCGCAGTGGATCTACTACAACGGCGGCGTGCAGTTCATGACACCCGACCAGCGCTCCAACGGCGGCCAGTGGAACAACATGGGCACCTACAACTTCAGCGCCGGCCAGAGCGGCAACCTGCAAATCGGCACCGGCGCGGGTGGATCATACGTCGCGGACGCGGTCAAGTTCGTCTACGCCGGCTATACCGGCGGCGATCTCTCGGGGACCGTCACCAGCAGCGCGACGGGCGCGCCCATACCCGGCGTCACCGTTGCCACAACCGGCGGCAGATACGCGACAACCAACTCCGCTGGATACTACCTCATCGGCACAATGCCGGCAGGCAGCTACACACTCACCGCAGCGGTCTGCAACTACGCCGGCGCTTCGGCGTCCGCCACCGTGACTGACGGCGCGGACACCACCTGCAACATCGTTCTCGATCCGCAGGCCGGGGCGATTATGGGCAGAGTCTCGGACACCAACGGCATCGGCGTAAGCGGAGCCACCGTCACCATACCCGGAAGGTCCGTTACGACCGACTCCGACGGCAACTACGTTCTCAGCAACATAGCCGCCGGCGACTACTCCGTAACCGCGTCAGCCGCCCACTACAAGAACACAACTGTGGCTGTCCACGTGCTCGATTGGCAGACCGCTGAGTGCGACATAGTCCTTTCCGAGCTGCCAGGCTCGATCACGGGCCATATCACCAACAATCAGAACGGCGCAGCCATCAGCGGAGCGACGGTCTGCCTGGTTGACTGCGGATTTACGTGCACACCCGCCACAACGGACGCGGCCGGCAGCTACACGCTCTCCGATCTTCCGCCGGGAACCTACACGGTCTCCGCGTCGGCAAGCAGATATCTTACCAACACAGCGCCCGCCGTCGTCACGAGCGACCAAGCAACGACTTGCGACATAGTCTTGAGCCCTATCCCCCTCAGGATCAACGACTTGTGGTCGCAGCCGGACAACACGAGCCTGCAGCTTCTCAACAAGGTAACCACGTGCAAATCGGGCACGTCGTTCTGGGTCGAGGAGCCGGATCGCACTGCTGCCATAAAGGTGATCTACGCGACACCACCTTCAAAGGACAGGATCGTTAACATCACAGGCAGGCTTTCCAGCGTCATGCTCGAAAAGGTCCTCGTGGCGACGGCCGTGACGGATGTCTCCGCCGCGGCGCCAATCATCTCGCCTATCTTCATGTCCGAAAAAGCGCTGGCCGGCGCCCCGATCAACTCCGGGACCCCGAGCGCTGCCGGAGCCAAGGGCTTGTATAACGTTGCTATGCTTGTCAGACTCGCGGGATCGGTCAACACGGTGGATAGCGTCACCAAGACGTTCTATCTGGACGACGGAAGCGGGCTGACGGATGGAGTCGGCAAGGGTGTGAAGGTCATCTGTGGATCGGCCGCTCCGCCCCAGTCGGGCTGGGCAACGGTCACGGGTGTCGTTAGCATCGCGAAGGTGGGGTCGGTTACATACCCGATCATCATCATCAGAGATGCGGGCGATTTGCTCTGAGCTTTCCTCTCAAGGACCCTCGGGCGGCCCCGGGCAATCGGGGCCGCCGCTTTTTTTTGAGAAGCCTCAGTCTCTCAGGCCGAACTGGCTTGCCGCCTGCGCCGGCGCCGCGCCGTTCTTAACGACCTCCGCCAGCGCGCGCTGGAATGCGGCCGGGTCTGAAACCTGAATGGCGTTACGACCGAACACCACGCCATTCCCGCCGCCCTGCACTATCCGCTCGGCGAGTTCCAGAGCCTGGATCTGCTTGGGAGTCTTCTCCGCGCCAAGGCCGAGGATGGGAATCGGGCACGAGCCCGTCACTTCGCTGAATCTGTTCGTGTAGAACGTCTTCACGAGATCAGCCCCCAGCTCGGCAAGAATCCGGCAGCCGACGTAGATCTGGCTGTGCAGCTCATCAGGGGATAGCCTGTCGGGTCTCGCGGGGAAGCACTCACCGACAACGGGCAGACCCAGCTGCTTCGCCTCGGCAGCAAGCTTGCAGAATACCTCGACATTCGCCGCGTCGATCGCTTCGCTGTCGGTCTTGAGCGTCAGGCACACCAGCACGATCTCCGCGCCTGCCGCGACAGCCTCAGCCGGGCTCATTGCGGGTACTGCTATGCCCTTCTCGTAGTTCCAGTGAAAACAGAAGTGGGAGCTCCAGTTGAGGCGAACAATCGGAATCGGGGCGCCCTTATGCGAAAACGCGTGGCCGCAGTGCTGGAGCATGCCCGGCGAGAGCAGAACCGCATCCACGCAGGCGTCGATCTTGCGTACGACTCCGGGCAGATCGATCATGCCCGGCAGCGGGCCGTCGAACTCGCCGTGATCGACCGCGACCACCACGGCGTTGTTGCCTTCCGAGAAGAGCTTGTTGAGACGTATATTCTTACCTGTCAATGGTTTGTCCTTTCCGACGAATATAGGGGCAGCATCGCGCTGTATGCTTGCAGGTATCTGGCATAGAGCCGATCCTCGACTTCGGCGCCGGGACCGTCGGGATAGAAGGTGCGCCCTTCATCACGCGTGCGGAACTCCGTCGTGCCCGCCGCCAGCATTGCCGCGCCGAAGCACGCCGACTCCACGCACTCCGACACCTCCACGGGCAGCCTGAGAACGTTTGCGATGATCTGTGGCCAGGTCGCGCTCTTGCCAGCGCCGCCAACCATTCGAATCCGTCTGACCTGCCCCACACTACGAAGGGTGCAAGTCGCAGCTTCGAGGTTCCGGCGTGTCTCGTATGCCAGACCGCGCATCAGCGCAAGCCTGACATCGCCTGCCGTGTGAGCGAGCGTCAGCCCGATAAGGCTTCCTCGCGATTCGGCGCGCCAGTCCGGCGACAGCCCACCGTAGAGATGTGGAATGAAGATCGGCGAATCAACCTCGGCCCGCGGCTCGCCGCCTGCGTCTCGCACGGTCCGGTTCAGCCAGTCGTAGGTCGATCCGCCCGAAAACGGCAGCACCAGCGCCGTTGTGCCGGGCGCGGCGTGGCAGCACGTGCAGAGGCGCTCATTCGGATCAACAACCTCTCCGCCCGAGACCACATACAGAACCCAGGCCGTGCCGCAGGAAAGCACACCCGTACCGTCAGCGCTCGCCCCTGCTCCGTACGCCGCCGCGGCCTGGTCGAACGCGCCCGCAACCAGCTTCGTTCCGGGCCGCAGTCCCAGTTCCCTCGCGACCTCTGGCGGGATGTCCCCGATGATCTGCCCCGATTCGGCAGCGTCCGACAGCCGATCTCGGTCGATACCAAGCGCCTCCAGCACCGCCTCTGAGTACCGCCGCGTCGAGGGCGTGAACAGCGGCGTCCACGAGGCGCTGGGTGTATCGGTCACGAACTCCCCGCACAGCCGTTTCGCCAGGTAGTCGGCCACGTAGCAGTATCTGGGACGCGACTTGGCGATCTCGGGCACATTCCGCTGCAACCACCGAATCTTGCACGCCGAGCTCAGTGCGTTCAGAGGCGAACCGGTCTCTCGATACCAGAACGAGGCCCCCGCCTCTGACAGAAGCTCATCAAACTCAGCCTCGCCACGCCCGTCCATCCACGTGATCGCGGGCAGCAGGGGCAAACCGGACTCGTCCGTGACGATCAGGGTGTCGCCCTGGGTGCTCATCGCCAGCGCAGCAATGCTGGGGCAGGGTTTGAAGTCCCGCTCCAGCGTCCGTGTGCATTCCCGCACAACCGAGACCAGCGCCCGCCAGTAGTCCTCCGTATCCTGCTCCGCCCAGCCCTGCCGGGGATGTGTCAGGGGATATGCCTGCTGCGCAAACGCAACCTGCTCCCCCTTCTCGGACACGGCCATGCACTTGGCGGACGTTGTGCCGATATCGACTCCCAGATACACGCTCGCCATACGCTAACCCAGCACCGCCACGTCCCACCCCATCATCTGGCCGAACCGCAGGATACCATCGGTCACGTCGCCGTACACCAGCGCCGAATGATGCGTTCCGCCGAGGCGGCTGTAGGACTCCAGGAAGTCGGAGACAGTCGTCGCCGGGCGGAACCAGCCGCGAATAAGGTCGGTCATGTTGTCTTCGCCCTCGACCTGCAGCACGGTCACCGGCGCAACTATCAGCGTGAACGTGTCCTCCGGTCCCGGCGCGAGGTTCACCAACACGGCTTCGCCCGGGCCAAACCGTCCGACAGCAAGCGCGGGCGAGCCCACTTTGAGAAACGGCAGGTCCTTGGTCATCAGCACGGGCGCGCCTGCGGTGAGGGCCGTGTTCATCTCGCCCATATGGTTGATGAATATCGAGTCGCCTTCCCAGTCCGCGCAAAACATCTCGGTGAAGCTGGTGTCGGGGTATGCCGACGCGAGCGCGCCGACGAGCGCCGCGGTCAACACGTCGCCTTCGCCGGCGTAGCCGATGCCGCGCGCCATCGCCAAGCTCGCCTCCAGAAACGGAACCGTCGGCAGGCCGGTTGATTCATCGATCGAGTCGAAGTTGAACGTGAACCCGCTCAGCCCCTCCCTCTCGATCCACTTGCGAACCGCCAGGCACGCGCGAGCGGTGCGCGTCTGCGTCTCAACGTCAGCTTCCACCTCGAACTTGAGTTCGTAATCCCGCAGTTCGAGCGCGGCTTCATCGTCGTCCGGGGCGAGAGACCTAAGCAGTTCATAGTCGCAGGGGACAACAGTGATGCCGATCTCGTCGAGCGCCTCGTCTGACACCGCGAAGTCGCCCATTCCGGCAAACGACTCCCCTATCCTGCCGATCCGCGCCGACCGCATCGAGGACGCCATTCGCGCCGCGCGTGCCCACGCAGCAACCCTCTCGAGCACATCCGACTTCTCCCAGTGTCCGGCCTCGATCTGGAAGTGCTTGCCGTTCCTGATCAGCAGATTGCACATATCCTGCGCGCCATGGATGCCATGATTGAACATCAACTCAGCCGAATCAGTGCTCGGGCTGTAGGAGGACGCCGGCGAGGTATCGAGGACTATAATCGGCAGCTCCGTTTCCGCCAGTGCATCCGCGGACTCGAGCGACGGCGAGTACGCCAGATGCAGCGTGACGATCGCGTCCACGCCCGCCTCTTCAAACGAGTTCACCGCGCCCTCGAACTCCGAAGCTACGCGGCAGATGCCGGTCCGAACGACATCGACCCACTTCTTCTCCAGTTCTGACGCGATCGTCTCGTAGAACGACTCGATCCGCGGCCGCGCGTCGGGCACGACCTCATCATACAACGCCAGATACAACGGCAGCAGGCCGATCTTTGGTTTGGTCATCTGGTCTCCCTCCGAAATCACTGAAGGGCTGACGTGAGACGCTGAGTTCGCTTTCAGTGCCTCAGCGGAGTTCAGCGTCTCAGCGATTCCCTATCTCTAGGCAGCTTCGCTCGCGCTGAGATTCCAGCGCGGCAGTAAAGAGCGAATGGCTCAGCGCGGTTTCCTCAGGCGTCACGCACCCGGCGAAGCGCTTGAGCGGCGCGCCGTGCGCGAGTTCATACAGAAACGCCGCCCACATCTGCAGGATCGAATCCGAGAAGCCGAACTCGAAGATGCCGCCGGTGATCGACTTGAACGCCGTCTCGTGGCCCATGTCGATCACCTGCCATGCCTGTTCGCCGCCATTCGAATAGTCCAGAATCTGGATCGAGTTCGTGTTCTTCGAGGAGTAACGCGCGCACTTGCGCATACCGTAGACCTCGCAATACCACGTGTCCTTCTCGCCCGGCGCGATGCGCTGGGTCTTGATCGTCCAGGGGAACGTCTTCCCGGTCGCGGCGTCGAGCGTTTCGCACAGCAGCGTCGCGTTGTCCCAGGTCTCGCACGGCACCATCGCGCCCTTGCCGTCCGGGCGTTGTGGCACCAAGTTCGACAGCACCGCACGCACGTTCTGCGGCGCCCACCCCGCGCGGAACGGCACGTGGCAGGCGTGCATTCCCAAATCGCCCATGCAACCGTACTCGCCGTTGAAGTCGATCTTGCGCTTCCAGTTGATGGGCTTGTTGGTATCGAGATCGCTGGAATGGACAAACCCGGTGCTGACCTCGATGATCTCGCCGAACTCGCCCGCATCGATCATATCGCACAGCCGCTGCATCGCCGGTATGAACGGATACTCAGACGAGCACCGCACGAACACACTCGGGTGCTCGCGAATACACGCCAGAATCGCGTCGTTCGCTGCCTTATCGATCCCGAACGGCTTCTCGCCCATCAGATGCTTGCCGGCGCGGATGATATCGCAGTAGAACTGCTCGTGCAGATTATGCGGAACCGCGCAGTAGACGGCCTCGACATCGGGGTTCGCGAGCACTTCATGATACTCCGACGTGAACTGCTTCACGCCGGGGAAGTCGTGGAACCACTCCAGCATCTTCTCGCTGGTGTCACACACCGCGACAATCTCCGGCCGCACGTCCATATCCGGCAGGTGCTTCCACCGCAGCGCCGCGCTCGCAAACTCCCGGCCCATCAGGCCGCAACCGATTATGGCGAAACGAACGGTTCTCATGAGCTAGTATCCCAGCTTCGCCTGCACCTCGGCGATGCTCTCCTCGATGATATCCATCGCCTTCTCGGCAACCTCATTGGGCATAATGATCGGAGGCGACATACGTAGTATATGCCCCGCCGGAATCCACGCCAGGCCTTTCCTGAACGCCGTCTGGTAAACGAGCTTGCCGGCCTCGTCGAACGGTTCCTTGGTGGCCTTGTCCTTCACAAGTTCAACGCCCATCAGGCAGCCCTTTACGCGAGTGTCGCCGACTATGGCGTATTTGGTCGTCCAATCCGCCATCTTCCGGCGGAACAGGTCCTCGAGTTCGGCCGCGTGTTCCAGCAGACCTTCTTCTTCGATCACCTCGATGGACGCGAGCGCCGCCGCGCAGGCCATCGGGTTGCCGCCGTAGCTGGTAGATGCGCTGATCTTATCGACCGCGTCCGCATATTCCTCCCGCACGACCATCGCGGTCACGGGGAAACCGTTCCCGAACCCCTTGCCCAGCGTCACCACATCAGGCACTACTCCCCAGTGCTCCATACACAGATACTTGCCCGTGCGACCCCAACTTGTAAGGACCTCGTCGGCAAAGAGCAGGATCCCGCGCTCCTTACAGAACGCCGACAGCTTCGGGAAGAAGTCGTCGGGCGGCATGATAGATCCGCCCCACCCCTGGATCGGCTCCAGCACGAACGCCGCTACCTGATTCGTCGTGCCGTTTTCTATGAACGATTCGTAGAACTCGAGGTACTTCTCCGTGTGCAGCGATCCGTCCGCACGGGTCCACCAGGGACGATACGTGTCCGGCCGCGGCACCATATAGAACCCCTGCGCCCTGCCCGCGCCGCTCAGCCTGGTCATATTCGCCAGGCTGATCGCATGGCCGGACTTGCCGTGAAAATCCCTGAAGCACGATATGAACTCATACTTGCCGGTCGCCGCCCTGCACGTGCGCAGCCCCGCCTCGACCGCGGTGGTGCCGCTGTCATATAACTGCACGCCCTTCAGGTCGCCCGGCAGCACCTCCATCATCTTCTCGAGAAGCTTGACCTTGATCGGCGTGGTGAAATCGTGCGCATTCATCAGCGAGTTCGCCGCCTTGGCGACGGCCTCGGACACCTTCGGATGGCAGTGCCCGAGCGTGGTCACGTAGATGCCGCTGGAGAAGTCGATGTAGCGGTTGCCGTCAACGTCCTCCATCGTGCAGCCCTGGCCCTTCTCGAACACCACCGGGAACAGCCGCACCTGCCCCGAAAGCCCCTTGATGCTCTCACATGCCCGCGCGTGCATCTCCCGGCTTTTCGGCCCCGGCAGTTCTTCGCTAACCACGCTTGGCCACTGCCCGAGATCTATCTGATATGGTCTTGGATCGTATTGCCCCATCTATCGCTTCTCCCTGTAACGCTCGACCCGCGCTCTGGCCGTGATGCCGTGCGCGAGCATCCTCTCGATATTGCACTGCCGCTCGGTGACCTCGCCGACTTCGCGGCTGGCAGCGGGCGTCATCTTCTGATACGTAACGGTCTTGAGGAACTTGCCCACCCACACCCCGCCAGTGTAGCGCGCGGCACGACTCGTCGGCAGTATATGATTCGTGCCGATCGACTTGTCGCCGTAGGCAACCGTCGTCTCCTCCCCCACGAACAGCGAACCGTAGTTCGTGAGATTTTCCAGATACCAATCCTGATCGCGCACGTGGAGTTCGAGGTGCTCCGGCGCGTAGTCGTCGCTAAGCTTCACAGCCTCATCCGGGCTATCCGCCACATACACGATCCCGTTGTCGCGCCACGATACCGACGCAACATCGCGTGTCGGCAGCGTTTCGAGCTGTCTATCGACCTGCGCTATCACCTCCATGGCGAACTCATCGCCGAAGCAGATCAGGCAGATGCCGCTGTTGGGGTCGTGCTCGGCCTGACCCAGCAGGTCGCACGCCACGAGCGCGGGGTCGGCGGAACCATCTGCAATGACGAGTATCTCCGTCGGCCCGGCGAGCAGATCGATTCCACACCGCCCGAACAGCTGCCGCTTCGCCTCCGCCACATACTTGTTGCCCGCGCCGCACAACACGTCCACCGGCTCGACACCGCCCAGCCCAAACGCCATCAGAGCCAACGCCGGAACGCCGCCGAGTATGAATATCCGGTCGGCGCCCGCCTTGCTCATCGCGTTGATGGTCGCGGGGTAGAAGCCCTCGCCCTTGACCGGAGGGGTGCAGCCGACGACGGTCCCCACCCCCGCGACCTTCGCCGGGATAATACTCATCTGCGCCGAGCCGAACATCGGATACCGCCCGCCGGGAATATAGCTGCCCACGGCGTTCACGGGGATATGCTTGTGACCCAGAACCACCCCTGGCCTGATCTCGACCTCCAGCGGATGCATCGTCGCAAGCTGCGCCTGCGCAAACGCCCGCACGTTGCCCTGGCAGTAATCCGTATCCTCTATCACCTGCCGAGGCAGCGCCGAAATCGCCTCACTGATCTGCACGGGAGTCAGCTCAAAGCTCTCCGGGTTCCAATCATCGAACTTGGCGCTGTACTTGCGCACCGCGTCCATGCCGTCGCGCTCAAGCTCCGAGAGCATCGCCGAGACCACATCCGCCGTCTCCCGATCGGTCTCAAACAGCCTGTGCCCACCGTTCTTTATGATCTTCATGCGTCAGCCTCTTCCGTGCTCGCGGTAATGAAGCAGCCCGTCCCAGAACGTCTTCATGTTCTCCCAAGGCACACCCGGCGCTACCGAGCTCGACGCAGACAGGAACAGACCCGTCCTCGGCCCGTGCTCGACCAGGAACTCCATCTCGCGCTTCACGTCGGCGGTGCTCCCCATCGGCAGCGTCCTCGTGACGGACACCCCCGCGAACACGATCAAGTCGTCGCCTTCGCGGGTCTTCATCTTGCAAATCCGCTCGTAATCCATTCCGTCTTCGTACTGGAACCCCTGGAACCCCTTGATGCCGCACTCGATCAGCCGCGGTACCATCTCCATCAGGTTGCCGTCGCAGTGCCAAACCATCCGCACGTCCGTCGCCAGCATCGGCTCGATCGCGCGCGCGAAATGCGGAAACCATATCTCGTCCAAGCTCCTTATGCTCACGAGTGTCCCGCGCGAGTCGGCCATATCGTGATCCAGCCGATTCACCGGGGGAAAACCGCCTTCCACGTGGGCCCGCGCCGCCGCGCGATTATTGCGAACTGCCACATCCGCCTGCAGCCTGAAGTGCTTCTCGAACACCTCCGGATAGAGCGCGTATGCGGAGAAGTAGTTCACGTAGCCGTACGTCGGGTACTGCAGCGCCGGAAAACTGATGCAGCCGTAGCCGCCCTTGAGGATCTCCGGCCCGAGCTTGCTCTGGATACCCTCATGGTCTCTGATGATCTGACGCTTCCGGGCCTCCTCGTCAAAGGCGCGCGCCTGATCGACGAGCCTTGGAAAGACGATCTTCTCAAGGTGCTCCACCACGGCCTCCGGGCTGTCGATCGTCATGCCGTCCACGACGACCTCCTCGGCGCCGGTCGTCGCTCCGTGTTCCCTGCCCTCGTAGCCCCCGCTGCCCATCGTCAGTGGATTCGTCGGGATATATTGATCGAGCAGGCACACCCCGAGCGCCTTCTGCATCGCGATATACGTCTGTTCGGGCTTCTCGCGATACGTGCCCTGCGACACTCCCGCGATACGATCGATGTGGTCGTGCTCCATTATATTGCAGAAGAAGACCGGGATGCCCGTGGTCCTCTTCTGCGTCACGTTGTCGAGCGCGAGCTGCGCGTACGCGTTCATCTATCGAAGCTCGGAATCTTCATCTGCACTCCGCCCTGCAGCGCCGACTCGTGCGCTATGATCCCGGGAACGGTATAGGCAAGCGCCTCGTGTACATCTATAGCTGGCTTGCGGTCGTGAACCAACGCATCGATGAACTCGTGCGTCAGGAACGGCTCGGCGCCTTCGTGGCCGACGTTGATCCGCATCGGCTCCGGCAGCAACTCAGCCTTCCAGTCCGGCGCCTCATACGGCTCGAAAACCGCCTCCTCTATGCCAAATCCGGCGCTGTCTTTGCCCATCAGGTGCTCCGAACGGCGAATCACGGGCCCGATGCCGTTGGGGTCCTTCTCAAACAGGCTCATCTTGCTGCCGTACCACTGCCCGCGCTCGCATCCGCCGAACGCGCCTCGCCAGTAGATGCCTACTCTGAACGAGTGGCCCTGATCGGTCTTGAACAGCGCGGTCTCGTTCCAGAATTTGTTGTTGTAGGGATTGCCGTCCATTATCGGATCGCCGTCACCCCAGCCGATGCATGTAACCTCGGTCAGCCTCTCGCCCGTCACGCCAACCAGAAACGACGTGCAGTGCGTGGGGTACAACATCGGAGGATAGCCGTGCCGCCAGGTGGCCTTGCCGTCCTCGTCGCGCCACAGACAGAACTCCATGCCGCCGTGGTGATACTCGGACTCCGAGTAGAACAGCTCGCCGAACTTGCCCTCTGCGAAAAACTTGCGGGCCGAGATCGTGCAGGGATGGTAGTAGCTCGTCTCGGCCATCATATACGTCATGCCCGTGCGCTTCTGACACTCCAACAGCTCCTCCGCCTGCTCCAGGTTGATACAGGCCGGGACAGCAGAGATAACGTGCTTGCCGGCTTGCATGGCCGCAACAGCGTGCGGCACGTGGTCCGGCGCGCCGGAGAAGACTGCGACGGCGTCCACATTCGGATCCTTGATCAGCTCGTCGAGCGATCTGTACGTCTTGTCGCACTTGTACACATCGCCGATACGCCGCACGCGATCCTCCCTGGCGTCGCATACGGCCTCGACTATGCAATTTGGATCGAGGTGCCACTGAAACGCGCCACCGAACCCGCCGCCGACAATACCCATCCGAATCATCTTCGATTCCTTGCCCATTGTCCTCATCTCCTGTGATTTCTGCGCTAGCTTGGTCGGCCGAGCAACTCAGCCGCATTCCCATACAGCATCTGATCGAGCTCCGCCTTGCCCATCCCCGCGCGTCCTACAGCCGCGATCAGCGCGCGAAGCTCCTCATACAGATAGAACGTGTAATCCGCCTCCTGCTCGGGCGACTTGCGATTGGTGTTCCACGAGTACGGACCGTCGGTGTAGTTGATGTATCTGTCGTCCACATGCTCCCGCACCCCCCGCATCTTCGTGATCGGCAGATCGCTGCCGAAAAGCAGCCTCTCCGGACCCACGGTCTTCAGCGCATACTCGAACACGTCCGCATTGAGGTTCGCCGAGATATCGAAATACAGCCCGGCATCGTCGGCAAGATAGGGTAGTCCGGCCATTGCGGTCGGTAAGCAATATGCTCGCCCGACATGCGCAAGGATCATCCTTATGGACGGATAGTCCCTCCGTATCCCCATCACCTCCCGGATGTTATCCGAATCAGCCAGCCGGCCGGGTCTGGGAAGATGCAGCATCATCACGCCGCCCAAGCTGTCCAGCACGGCCAACTGCGACCGAGGCACGAAGTCATACACGCTCGCATTCGCTGCGCCGCACGGGGCAAGGTCGGGGTACGGCTTGATTCCCACAAATCCTTCCGACATCATCTCAGCGATTGCGTCACCGGGCCACTGCGGCCGGGTGACGGCGAGCGCGAAGCTATCGGTGTCCCTGCAGCCCGCCAGCACGTATGCGTTGTCCAGTTCCGTCGCGGCCTCACGGTAGGGGTTTCCGAACGCAAGCGAGCGCACCTCCCGATCCGGAAACATCGCCGCGTAGTTTGCGCGCAATTCATCCCAGGTCTGCGAAACCGCCACTTCCGCCGCCCACATCTCCTGCTTTCGCTCGGGCGACAGCGTCCCCTCGTTCTCAGGAAGCGACACGTGAACGTGGGCATCGAACACCACGGGCGGCAGCCACGGCGCAATCTCTTCCTCATAGATCCTCCGGTCTACCGGCCTGGCGACCACGGCTCCCTCAGCCATCTTCTCCCTCCGGCCCTGCGAGTTCGACCTCCACCCCGGCCGCTTTCAACCGCGAAACCGTCTCACTGCCGAGCCCTGTATCACTTATGATCAGGTCGATGTCGCTGATCGGCGCAATCACCGAGTTGGTAACTCTGCCGAACTTCGACGAATCGCACAGCGCAATCCGCATTCTGCTGCGCGCGAGAACCCCCGTCTCATATTCCCGGCCGATGTAGCTGCTCGTTATCCCTCGCTCTACGTCCAACGCTTCCACGCCAACGAATGCCACATCCCAGTAGAACCTGTCGAGCGCGGACTCGCCGTCGGACGGCGTCGTGCTCGATGACTCCGAGTTGACCTTCCCCCCGAGCACGTGTACGCCCACACCACGCTCGGAAAGCAGCAGAGCTATCTCCAGTGAGTTCGTCACTACCTCGGCAACCCCGTCCGCGGGCATCCTCAGCGCCATCTGGTATGTCGTCGAGCCGCTGTTGACGTATATCAGCCCGGACCTGGGCACGTGCCTGGCGGCTGCCCGGCCGATCCACGACTTCTCCTGCAGGTGGGTATCTCGCGTCTCGGCGTAGCGCGGAACGGGCATCCCCCGCTCCTTCAGCACCGCGCCGCCGTGAGACCGCACGAGCTTGCCCTCCGTGTGCAGCACGTCGAGGTCGCGTCGTATGGTGTTCTCAACGACACCCAGCGACTTGGCAAGCTCCGAGACGGACACGAAGCGCGTCCGCAGGGCGATGTCATATATCCTGTTGCGCCGCTCGGCGGCGAGTCTCTGCCCGCCGTCATCCTCGCCGTTACGTCTCATACCGCACTTATACCGCAATAATCCGCACTATGTCAAGTGGGTTTCTTGCGTTTTCCCACACAAGGGCTGGCGCGGACTCCCCGAATGACTTGAGTGTAAAATGACGCGCCCGACTTACCTCGAGTGCTCCGCGCCCTGCTGCTCGCAGCGGCGCTTGCACTCTTCGAGCACCTGTACAGCGCGCGCGGCGTGGTCCCAGCCCTGCACGTCGGTCGGAACATCCTCGAGGGTCTTGTACGTGCCGAAGAAGTTCTCGATTTCGCTCAGCCAGTGCGGCGAGAGGTCGTCTATGTCCATCACCTCGGCGTAACGTGGGTCGCCGATCGCCACCGCCAGGATCTTCTGATCCTCGCCGTTCACATCGACCATGTTCAGCACGCCGATCGGCCTCGCCAGGACGTGGCAGCCTGGAAAAGTCGGTTCCTCCACGATCACGAGAATGTCGAGGTGGTCACCGTCTTCGGCGAGTGTGCCTGGAACGAAGCCATAGTCTGTGGGATAGTGCACGGACGAGTACAACACGCGGTCGAGCCGAAACACGCCGTGCTCGGGGTCGTATTCGTACTTGTTGCGAGCACCGGCCGGAATCTCGATCACGGCTTCCACCGAGGGCCCGTCGCCTGCGTATCTGCGCGCCATAGCACCCAACCTCTGTGAGATTCTCCAAGACAAGAGGTCTTACCATAGGTGCGACGGAGCCCAAACGCGCGCCGACCTCCGCCCCGGCGATTTGCCCGTAGCGGAGGTCGAGCACTATAGAAACGATGGTGCCCCGTTCCCATCAAACGCTCGGTTCTCTGGGAATGCTCGGTTCCCGGGAATTTGAACCCGCTAGCAGCCGCCGGATAAAGTGGTGTAGGAGGGGTCTCCAGACCCCGAATCCACTGGCGTCACGCTCGCAGATCGCCGTCTGGAGACGGCTCCTACAACCGAGTGTGGCCTTATCCGCAGGCTGCTAGCCCTGAGTAGCCGAAGGCGTATCGAAGGGCGGCCTGCGAAGCCACCGCCCCTCAGCTCTCACGCCCGTGCGGGTGACACAAGCGTTCTACAGCTTCCCGCTCTCGCTCATATAGTACAGAACCGGCACCGCCATCCGCGACAGCAGCGTGGAAGCGATCTCACCGGCCATCAGCGAGATCGCCAGCCCCTGGAAGATCGGATCCATGAGTATGACCGACGCTCCCACCAGCACCGCAGCCGCCGTCAGCAGCATCGGCCTGAAGCGCACCGCCCCGGCATCCACCACGGCTTCCTCCAGCGGCATTCCCTGCCGCCTTCGCAGTTCGATGAAGTCGACCAGGATGATCGAGTTCCTCACGATGATCCCCGCGCCCGCGATGAACCCGATCATCGACGTCGCCGTGAAGAACGCCCCCAACAGAGCGTGCGCTGGCAGAATACCGACCAGCGTCAACGGAATCGGCGCCATTATGATCAGCGGCGTCTTGAACGACTTGAACCACGCCACCACCAGTATATAGATCAGCACCAGCACGGCCGCGAACGCCGCACCCATATCCCGGAACACCTCATACGTGATGTGCCACTCGCCGTCCCACTTCATCGCGTACTTGGTCGTGTCGAACGGCGCCGTCGTCGTGTAGCGCTGCACCTCGTAGCCGAACGGCGTCCTCATCTGGCTGATCGCCTTGTTCATCTTGAGGATCGCATACACCGGGCTTTCCTGCGCGCCGGACACGTCACCGGTCACGTAGACCACGGGCTTGAGGTTCTTGTGGTAGATGCTGCGATCCTGGATCGTGCGGCGCACGTGCACAAGCTCTCCGAGCGGCACGAGATTGCCCGAAGCGCCCTGGAGCTGAATGTTTTCGATCTCCTGCAGGCTGGATCGCTGCGACGCCGGCAACTGCAGGTAGATCGGCACGTCTTCCGCAGCTTGAGGAATGTGCGCCAACTCCATTCCGCTTCCGGCCACCGCCAGCGCTATGGTCTGCGTAAGCTGATCGGTCGGAATGCCGCTCAGCGCCGCCTTCTCCTTGTCGGGGATCAGTTCGTACTTCGCCTGATCGGCCTCGACGTACCAGTCGACGTCAGTAACACCCTCGGTGTGCTCGAACACGCTCCTGACCTGCTTCGCGACATCCCAGCGGGTCTGGTCGTCCGGCCCATAGACCTCGGCCACAAGCGTCTGCAGCACAGGCGGCCCGGGCGGCACCTCCGCGACCTTCGCGTTCGCCCCATACCTGCGCGCAATCTCGTGGATCTTGTCGCGCACGGACTTCGCAATCGCGTGGCTCTGACGCCGCCGCTCACCTTTGCCCACCAGGTTAACCTGGATGTCCGCCACGTTGCAGCCCTGGCGCAGGAAATAGTGACGCACCAGGCCGTTGAAGTTGTAGGGGCTCGCGGTGCCCACGTAGCTCTCCACGTCAGTCACCTCGGGCACACTCCGCAGGTAATCCGCCATAGCATTCGTCGCCGCGGCTGTCTGCTCCAGCGTCGTGCCCACGGGCATGTCGACAATCACCTGGAACTCGCTCTTGTTGTCGAACGGCAGCATCTTCACCGTCACCAGCTTGAGCGGCAGCATGGCCACCGCCGCCAGCAGCAGCACAACCACCAACCCCAGGAACCGGTGCCGCTTTGCAGGGTTCAGTATCAGCGGGTTCATCACGTGCCGGTAGATACGAGTCGTCCATCCCTCCGGCGGCGCGCACACACCGTCTTCGTCCAGAACCTCATTCGCCTGCTCTTCGCGCGGCTCGTTCTCACACGCCTCTCCTCTCAGAATGCGATACGCCGCCCACGGAGAGATGATGAACGCCACCAGCAGCGAGAACACCATCGCCGCCGTCGCTCCGATTGGTATCGGCCGCATATACGGCCCCATCAAGCCGCCCACGAACGCCAGCGGCAGGATCGCCGCGATTACCGCGAAGGTCGCAAGTATCGTCGGGTTTCCGACCTCGTCCACGGCCTCCGCGACCACCTCGACCAGGTTCCGTCCCTGGTTGATCGGCATTCTGAAGTGCCGGACGATGTTCTCGACGACCACGATCGCGTCGTCAACCAGAATACCTATCGAGAATATCAACGCGAACAGCGTTATCCTGTTGAGCGTGTAGCCATACAGGTAGAAAACGAGCAGTGTCAGCGCGAGCGTCACCGGCACCGCTATCGCCACCACCAGCGACTCCCGCTTTCCCAGCGCAAACGCGATCAGCAGCGTCACAGAGATAATCGCGATCATCATGTGCAGCAGCAGCTCGTTGGACTTCTCCGTCGCCGTCTCGCCGTAGTTGCGCGTGATCGTGTAGTGAATGTCCGACGGGATTGTCTTCCCTTCGAGCGTCTTCACCTTCTCTAACACCGCATCCGCTATCTTAATCGCGTTCTTGCCCTGCCGCTTGGCAACCGAGAGCGTCACGGCCGGGTAGATCGCGTCGGAATCGATGTGCTGTCCCACTTTGGCCTCACCCGGCCCGAACGCGATGTTCACGTACGTGCTGGGCTCCTCGGGACCGTCCTCCACCGTTGCAACCTCATCCAGAAACACCGGCCGCCCGTTCGACGCGCCGACCACAACCCGTCCCACATCCTCCGGCGTCTGCAGGAACTCTCCGGTCTGGAGGGCGAAGTTGTAGTTGTCGTTGGCGAAGTGACCTGCCGGATACTGCGCGTTCGCGCCCTTCAGGGCTTGCTGAACCGCCCCCGGAGACAGCCCGTAACCCGATAGCCTCGCCGCGTCGAGCGTGACCTTCACCTGCCGCCGCTGCCCGCCGATCACCATCGTCTGCGACACATCCCGCACGGACTTGACCTGGTCGTCCACCTGCGAGACAAGCTGCCTGAGCTGGAACCCGTTGTAGCCCTTGCCCCAGAACGTCAGCGCCAGAATCGGCACGTCGTCGATCGACCGCGGCTTGATGAGTGGCTGGCTCGCGCCCGGCGGGATCTTGTCGAAATTCGAGTACAGCTTGTTGTAGAGCTTGACTATGCTGTCCTCGATGTTCTGGCCGACATAGAACCGCACCACCGCCATCGACTGCCCCGGACTGCTGGTCGAATAGACGTACTCGACACCGGGTATCTCCCAGATCAGCTTCTCCATCGGCGTCGTGACGCGCTTCTCGACCTCCTTGGAGCTTGCCCCCGGCATCTGCACGAACACGTCCACCATCGGCACTATTATCTGCGGCTCTTCCTCGCGCGGGGTCATGATCACCGCGAATACGCCCAACAGCACCGACGCGATTATGATAAGCGGCGTGATCTTCGAATCCGTGAAATAGCGGGCCATTCGGCCGGCTAGAGCCAGATGCTTACTCATCACTGTGCCTCGATCCTGACCTTCGTTCCATCCGCGAGCACACCAGTGTTGGCGACTATCACCCTGTCGCCCGACACCAGCCCGGACAGAATCTCCACGCCGCCGTCCGTGTCGCGGCCGACCTTCACGGCCTGCATCCGCACGCGGTTCTGCCTGTCCACGATGAACACCGTAGGCAGCCCGCCCTCGTCGTGCAGCGCGATGCTCGGGATGATCACACCCTTGCTGTAGCTCTGCGCGAAGCTGATCCGCCCGAACTCCCCGGATCGCGCCCTAAGTCTGCCCGGGAGATCCACCTTAACCACGAACTTGTGGCTGGACGGGTCCCCCGCGGGCGAGATTACAGCCACCGTGCCGTCGGATGTGCGCTCATCCGCGCCAACCGTAACCCTCACCGTCTTGCCCACATACAAATCCGCCGCCGAGCCTTCCGGCACGGTCGCCTCGAGTCGATAGTTCGCTGCCGCCTGCACAGCGATGACCGGCACTCCGGGCGACACCGTGTCACCTGGGTCGACCATTCTCGCGGACACGACTCCCGAGATCGGCGAGGTGATGGTCGCGTAGCCCAACTGCGTCCTTGCGAACTCCAGGGTCGCGCGCGCCTGCTGCACCTGAGATGCCGCCACTTGCGCATTCCGTACGCTCATCACATCCTGGGCCGACGAACCCTTCGCCATCCGAAGCGCTTCCTCGGCCTGCCTGACCTGCTGCTGCGCCGCTTTGATCTCCTGATCCCGCGACCCCTCCTCGGTCATGCTTGCCTGCTCCTTGGCGGCGTCGTACTGGGCTTTCGCCACGTCGTACGCCGTCTGCGCGCTGTCCAGCCGCTGCTTCGCGATGACGTCCTGCTCATATAGCCTCTTGTAACGATCGAGGTCTATCTGCGCGTTCCTGAACTGCGCCTCGGCCTGAGCCACCGCCAGATGCGCCTGCGCCCTCTGCTGCTTACGCGGCCCTGCCTGAACGAGTGAGAGCTGTTCTCGCGCGGCCTTCAACTGCGCCTCGGCGCCTGCAATGCCCGTGCTGGTCTGAACCTTCTGCAGGCCGACCCCTGTGCTTGCCCGAGCCGCGCCGGCCTCAGCGGCGCTCAGCGCGGCTGCTGCCTGCGCGACTTGCGCCTGCAGGTCCCTGGCCTCGAGCCGAATCAGCACCTGACCTTTACGCACGCTGTCGCCCTCGCGCACATACACAGCCGCTACGTTGCTCATTATCTTCGGCGCGATCTTCGACTCCACCAACGGCCGCACCGTGCCCGACGCCGACACCTCGTTCGGCACGCTCGACGTACCGAGGGTCACGACCTTGACGCTGATCGTCGGCTCGACAGTCGCCTTCGCCTCAGGCGCGGAATGCCTGCCTCTCAGCGCGATCACCGCCACTATCGCAACCACGACCAGCCCAACGATCACCGGCAGCTTCTTGCGCGATTTGGATAGTCCCTCTAGCTCTCCGCTCATCCTCGACCTCCAGCCTATTTAAGCCCGAATGCTCGCAGTATCGACATCATCGGACACCAATTGGTGAACGCGGACTGCGCCAGGTTCAGCCCCACGAACGCCGTGAACGCATACCACCAGGGGCTTACATAGTACCCCAGAGCAACGCTTGCCATTATGAAAACGCCTGCAATCAATCGCAACGCTCTATCTACTGACATTTTGTGTTCCTCCATTCCGATCGCGTCACCCTGAACTCGATTCAGGGTCCATACCTGAATGCTGAATCACGGCATCACACATCCCCTCATCTGCACAGCACATCCGTCTGCCCGTAAGCCCTCAGCAGACTGACCTGAGCGATCTTCACGTCATAGAGCGCGGCCAACCGCAGCACCCGCGCGGCTGTCAACGCGGTCTGCGCCGACAATACGTCCGTCAGCGGGTTCATTCCCTCCTTGTAGCCGGCCTGCAGCGCCCGAAGGCTCTCCTGGGCCGACTGCACCTGGGTGACGGTCGTCTCGACCCGCGCGTTAGCCGAGTCGAGGTCTAGCTTCGCCGCCTGCTGCTCCAGTTCCACCCGCCGCTTCTCGCTCTCGAGATCCTCACGGGCCTTGCGGGCGGCGGCGTTCGCCTCATCCATATTCGCGCGGGTCAGGCCGCCGTCAAAGACGTTGAACTTGACCAACACGCCCGCCATCACCGTATTGGACAGCCGCGGGAACTGCGCACCCACTGGCTGATTGAAGTAGTCGGCCGTAAGCGCGACCTGAGGCAGATTACCCGCCTTCGCGGCAGTCTTCGCGGCGTCAGCCGCCATCACCGCAGCCGATGCCGCCGCAACCTCCGGCCTTTGGGCGCGAACCGCGGTCGCCGCGAAATCCGGGGCGGTATCCTGCGCATCCGCCGCAAGCTCGATCGGGCAGTCCTGCGCGAGTCCTATCGCCGTTCGCAGCGCCGCAAGCGCGACCTCGTAGTTGTTCTGGGCCGCGATCAAGTCGTTCTTCGCGGTCGTGAGCGCAACCTGGGCCCGCAGGACATCCGAGTTCGTCACGACTCCGGCCCCGTGCAGCTTCTCTGCATCCTCATAGCTGGCCGTAAGCGACGTCACGCTCGCCTGGGCCACGTCTATGGCTTCTCTAGCCTGCCTGGCCCTGAAGTACGCGACGGACACCCCGGTCAGCACGTCCGCCTGCGCCGCTCTTGTCCCGTGGGTTGCCGCCTGATAACCGTACTGCGCCTGCCTGACCCCGGCCTCCACCGCGCCGCCGGAATACACTGTCTGCTGCAGTCCCACACGGCTGATCTGCGTGTTCGTCGCCAACACGGGCGTCGCCCCGAAGAACGTTGGCTTCGTGATGTAGCTGTAGCCGGTCTCCGCACCCACTGTCGGATACAACGCGCTCTTGGCCTTGTTCACATCGGCTCGGGACATGTCTTCGGACGCGCCCGCGCTGCGCAGCTGCGAATTGGTCCTCAGTGCCAACTGCGAAGCGGACTTCAGATCCAGGACGATCGGCTGGGTAGTCGCGGCGGCGGCCTCGACACAGCAGATTACGGCAAGCGCTATCAGGTTTGGAATCACTCTGCGCATGGTCAGGCTCCAAGCAGGTCGCTTATCTTCGCTTCTATTGCGTGTTTCGGCTGCACGCCCACCAGTCTATCGACTTCCTGTCCGCCGTTGAAGAGGATCAGGGTGGGAATCCCGCGCACGCCGAACTTCGCAGCCAACGCTCGGTTGGCATCGACATCTACCTTTACCACTTTCGCCTTGCCTGCAAACTCAGCCGCAATCTCATCCACCACGGGCGCCAGCATCCTGCACGGCCCACACCAACTGGCCCAGAAGTCCACCAGTACAGGGCTCTCCGACTTCGCCACCTCAGCTTCGAAGCTCTTCTCGGTTACCTCAAGTGCGCTGCTCATCACTTCACGTCCTTTCTTCTTGCCACATACCCCTGGGGGTATCGATTTCGAGTAAAAAAACAGGCGGATTGCTCCGCCGCCGCGATCACCGCGCCAACTGGCGCGGCTACTTCGCTCAAGTGAACGGCCAGCCCGGCTTGCAGGAACCGTCCCCGCTGCCCGAGCTGAAACGCGAAACCTGCCGCTCGGTCTTGACCGATCCGCAGTGCGGGCACTTCGCGCCCGTCCGCTTCGCCAGAATCGACTGCAGCACTGAAAACGTCGACTGGCAGTCTTTGCATTTGTACTCGTATATCGGCATTGCACTACTTCCTCTCACTCAATTGTAGGAGGGTTCTCCAGAACCCGACCCCGTCGATTGCAGGAACGTTCTCCAAAACCCGACCCCGTCAATTGCAGGAACGTTCTCCAGAACCCGACCCCGTCAATTGCAGGAACGTTCTCCAGAACCCGACCCCGCTTGCCCTGAGTAGGCCCGGTTCGTGGGCCGTATCGAAGGGTCAAGCCAGCGTCATGAACAGGTCCATCGCCTCTTCCATCGCGGCCTCTTGGTTCTCCGAGCCGCCCCTGCCGGCCATGCACTCCTTCATCTTCGTGGCCAGAATCACGAACCCCACCTTGTCAAAGGCCTTCCTGGCCGCGCGCAGTTGATTGAGCACTTCCGCGCATCCCTGGCCTTCCTCGACCATGCGCTGGATGCCCCTTACCTGGCCCTCGATCTTCTTGAGCCTCATCAACACATCATCTCGTGTATCCGTCGTCGTACCCTCCTGCGCTGATACCCTAGGGGGTAGGGTATATTCATCTTATACCACATTGTCCGGCTTGTCAACCCATCAGATGCGACTTTTTGGAATTGTGGAAACGCGGAACCTCACTGAGGCACTGAAGGGAAAGGCATGGCAGAGTATGTTCGCCTGGCCACGCTGTATCTTAGCCTGAGCTTAGGTTGCCGCGCTCCTGTTGTTAAGGAATGGATGCATTCGGATAGAGTCTTGTCAAGTGGTGTAAAATCCCGCGGACTCCTGTTGGTCTTCTACGCTATGAACTTACCGCTGACCGGCGCCAGAGCATCCGTGGCGACTTCGCT